>ERZ827450.764-NODE-764-length-40519-cov-4.316578_pt1 | contig 40519 bp, 38 predicted proteins | sample MGYA00519773_ERZ827450 | MGnify/ENA primary metagenome ERZ827450 (study PRJEB31778, sample SAMEA3449306) | human gut metagenome | biome: human gut; feature: human-associated habitat; material: faeces | place: United Kingdom | collected 2010/2012 ...
GTTATGGTAGAAACATTTAAGGGAACTCCTTATGATACAGGATTTGACCAGAAACTGTTATCTGAAATCGCTGATTACTTCCGCCCAATGCGTGAGGAAGCATTAGAGAGCGGTCTTATGAATACGAAAGTACTTGGTGTAAATATCAATACTCTTCGTTATCAGGTTCCCGGCGGTATGCTTTCGAACCTCGTTTCCCAGCTGAAAGAAATGGGACAGGAAGATAAGTATGAGCAGGTACTTGAGGAAGTGCCACGAGTAAGAAAAGACTTTGGTGAGCCACCATTGGTTACACCATCGTCCCAGATTGTTGGTACTCAGGCAGTATTAAATGTAGTTTCCGGTGAGCGTTACAAGATGGTAACGAAAGAATCCAAAAAACTTTTGTCCGGTGAATTTGGACAGACAGTTAAACCATTTAATCCGGAAGTTCAGAAGAAATGTATCGGCGATACAAAACCGATTACATGTCGTCCGGCTGATTTGATCGAGCCACAGCTTAAAAAACTTGAGGCAGAGATGTCACAGTGGAAAGAGCAGGATGAAGATGTATTATCCTATGCTCTGTTCCCACAGGTTGCAGTTGATTTCTTCAAATATCGTGAAGCACAGCGGACGAAAGTAGATGCTACGTTAGCAGATAAAGAGAATCAGACTTACCCGGTATAAAAGGATAAGATGAGCCCTCGGATTTTGAGTCCGAGGGCTATTTTTGCTATCAGAATGTATACAAGGAGGTACCATGGTGATGGAATTAGAAGAAGTATTGGAGCAGTGTCTTGGACAGAATTTCGTGCATATGATAATCAGTAATCCGAAGAAGGGAGATTTTGCCGGAAAAGTGGATGTACGCTGCTATGAGGATAAAGGAACGCTTATGTTTCAGTTCGCCAGATACCAGAATAATCAGGTGTTTCATCTTAACTATGCAAAAGAAGAGGCGAAAAACTATATTCTCTCTGAACTAGTGCCCATTTACCGCCAGATGCAGTTCTTTACAACGGAAAAACAGTATACAATATTGATAAGCAAAAAAGGGAAAATAACAATAAAGGGAAAAAACAAAAAGAGTGAAAAACCACTGGTTTTTCACATAACCGCAAAAAGAAATATATTTTGCCGGAAAAGGAACCAATTCCTTTTCTGATTGAACTTGGAGTTCAGGCAGAAGATGGCAGAATCCGGGATAAAAAACAGAAAAAATTCCGACAGATTAACCGCTTTCTGGAATTTATCAGAGATGTATCCGATAAACTGCCAAAGGATAAAGAATTAACGATTGTTGATTTCGGATGTGGAAAATCCTATCTTACGTTTGCTATGTATTATTATCTGAAAATCATGAATGGATATCGTGTCCGCATGATAGGACTGGATTTAAAATCCGATGTGATACAACACTGCAATGAGCTCGCCAAGCGGTTTGGCTATGAGGAACTTACCTTTTTAGAGGGCGACATCAGCTCTTTTGAGGGAGTGAATCAGGTCGATATGGTCGTGACGCTTCATGCTTGTGATACAGCGACAGATTTTGCGTTAGACAAGGCGATCCACTGGGGTGCAAAAGTGATTTTATCGGTTCCGTGCTGCCAGCATGAGGTAAATGCACAGTTAAAAAATGACCGAATGCAGCCGATATTTAAATATGGGATTATCAAAGAGCGGATGGCTGCTTTGATGACGGATGCACTGCGGGCAAATTTGCTGGAGCAGGCAGGATATGAAACACAAATATTGGAATTTATTGAATTAGAGCATACACCGAAAAATCTGTTAATACGAGCGATAAAGACAGATAAAAAACAAGGGAATATGGATGCATATAAAAAAGTCTGCGATGAGTTTGGCATTTCAACGACGCTTGCTCGTTTGCAGGAACATGAGGGGATGACGGTATGATGCAAAAACCGAAGATTTTGGCTGCCGATAATACGAAGGTGGCGTTGCGATATATGGAAACTGTTTTAGGTGACATTTATGACGTAACATTGGTTCAGACAGGAATGAGTGTGCTGGATTGCTTGAAGTCGGAAATTCCGGATTTGATTCTTATGAATGCGAATATGTTTGGAATGGATGGCTACGAAGTTCTCCGCCGGATAAAAGAGGATAAAGAAACAAAAGAAATCCCTGTCATTTTAATGACGAGTGAGAAAGATACACAGAGTGAACTTAGGAGATTAGAAGAAAGTGCGATTGACTTTATTTCACTTCCCTTTGAACCACAGGTTTTGAAGGCAAGGATTGCGCATATTATCGAACTTTCCGTACTCCGAAAACAGCAGGCGCATTTGATCGCGAAACAAAAAGAGCAGATTGACCGGCTGTTTTTGCAGTTGATGGTTACGATTGCTCACACAGTGGATGCCAAAGACCGTTATGCAAGGAGACATTCGCTGCGCGTTGCGCTCTACTGCAGGGGCATTGCTTCAAAACTCGGTGGTTATACGGATAAAGAAAAAGAAGCACTTTATTATATTGCGCTTCTACACGACATTGGTAAGGTGTCTACGCCGGATACTATTTTAAATAAGGCTTCAGGACTCACGAAAGAGGAATATGAAAATGTAAAAAAACACGCCGAAATCGGTGCACAGATTGTGCAGAATACGAGATTTGTTCCAGGACTTGAGGAAGGTGTGAGATACCATCATGAATGGTATGATGGAAATGGCTATTTGGGAATCTGCGGCGATGACATCCCTGAGGTGTCACGCATTATTGCGGTGGCGGACGCTTACGAAGCAATGACGGCAGACCGGGCGTATCGTAAACATTTTTCCAAAGAACATGCGATACAGGAGCTTATTCGGGGACGAGGAACGCAATTTGACCCGGAAATCGTAGATGCTTTTCTTGAACTTTTGGAGGAAGGCTTTACGATTGATGAAGACCGGGCAGAGGGCGAATTGAAGGGTGAAGGAGAACTGAATGAGGCAAATGAACTGCTTCGTCAGGTTTTTACTGAAACCGTGCTGGAGACTCAGAGTGAATTGGAACGCGATTCACTGACCGATTTTCTAAACCGTCGGTATTTTGAAGATAAAATAAATAATTATCTGTTGTCTTCGAAATCCTGCGGAACATTTTTTATGATGGATTTGGATAATTTCAAACAGGTCAACGATACATATGGGCATAAAACCGGCGATGAACTGATTCAGGCATTTGCTGATGTTATTCGGGAAAACACAAGAGATGATGATTTTGTCTGCCGCATGGGCGGGGATGAGTTTGCAGTTTTTTTCTTTGAGTTAGAGGAGGAACGTGTCATTTGCAAACGTGCGGAAAGTATTATTAAAGATTTTGCAAAAATCAGAACGGAGATGGGATGCAGTATGTGTTCCGTTTCCATTGGAATCATGACAAAATATTACGGTGGTGAGGAACTGGATTGTGAGCAGTTATATGAAAAAGCTGATCAGGCATTATATTATGTAAAAAATAATGGAAAAGACGCGTATCATCTGTTTGAATCCATGCCGGAAGACTTAAAAAATAACAGACAGACCGGTTGTCAGATGGATTTAGACCAGTTGATGCGGCAAGTAACCGAAAGGAAATATCGTCCGGGTGCTTATGCAGTAGAATACGATCGTTTTTCATTTATTTACCAGTTTATTGCTCGAAATGTGGAGAGAAACGGACAGCATGTACAGGTTATTTTATTGTCCATGGAATTGCCTAAAGATAGAGAAATTTCATTGGAGAGAATGGAAGATTCATTAGTGCTTTTGGAGTCAGCCATTGTACGGTCACTGCGCAGAGGAGATGTGACAAGCCGCTTTAGTTCCACTCAGCAAGTGGTTGTTCTTATGGATGCGTCGAAAGAAGATGGTGTGATGGTAGCTAACCGTATTTTAAAAAAATACAATACGCTTGCTAAAGAAGCAGCAATTACAGCACGTTTCGATATTGTGGAGGTGCCACATGCTTTTTCTAAAAGGACAGAAAAAAACGAAGAAAAGGCTTGACAACGCCAGTCAAATACGCTATACTTACCACCTGTAAAGAAAAAAACTTTACAGGTGGTGCTTTTATGTCGAAGGAAAAATCGTTATCTGAGTTAGATGAGATTGTAGAATTATCGTATTTGTATGATTTTTACGGTGCTCTGCTCAAGGAAAGTAATCGTGTCGTATTTGAGGATTACGTTTTAAGTAATCTTTCATTGAGCGAGATTGCGAAAGAGCGGGATATTACCAGGCAGGGTGTATATGATATTGTAAAGAGATGCCGCACTCGTTTAAAGGGGTACGAAGAAAAACTACATTTGATTGAAAAATTTCAGCTGACAAAGGACAAACTTGGTGAGATTGAAAGTATTGCAAAAGAAAATTTTGATGAACAAACGGCAGGACAGATTACAACACTCGCTGAAGAGATATATGAACTGATATAAAGAAAGGGGATTACTCGTGGCATTTGATAATTTGACGGCTAAACTTCAAAATGTATTCAAGGGTCTGCGCGGTAAGGGCCGCTTGACGGAAGCAGATGTTAAGGCTGCACTTCGTGAAGTGAAGATGGCTTTGCTTGAAGCGGATGTAAACTTTAAAGTAGTAAAGCAGTTTGTCAAAGCGGTACAGGAGCGTGCGACTGGGGAAGACGTACTTAATAGTCTTACGCCTGGACAGACCGTTATTAAATATGTAAATGAAGAACTGGTCAAGATGATGGGAGAAACAACCACAGAAATTGACCTTCTTCCCGGCAATGAGATTACGGTTATTATGATGTGTGGTCTCCAAGGTGCCGGTAAAACGACTACGACGGCAAAAATTGCCGGAAAGCTAAAGGCAAAAGGAAAAAGACCGCTTTTAGTTGCATGTGATATTTATCGTCCGGCTGCGATTGAACAGTTGCAGATAAATGGAGACAAGCAGGAAGTTCCTGTATTTTCGATGGGAACAAATCACAATCCGGTGGATATTGCAAAAGCCGGTGTGGAGCACGCAAAGGCAAACGGAAATAATGTAGTGATTCTCGATACCGCCGGACGTCTTCATATTGATGAGGACATGATGGAGGAACTCGCGAAGATAAAAGAGCAGGTAGAAGTTCATCAGACCATTTTGGTTGTGGATTCAATGACCGGTCAGGATGCGGTGAATGTAGCATCATCCTTTAATGAAAAGCTACATGTGGATGGCGTCATTCTTACAAAACTTGACGGTGATACAAGAGGTGGTGCGGCACTTTCAATTCGTGCCGTGACCGGACGACCGATTTATTATGTCGGTATGGGTGAAAAGTTATCCGATTTGGAGCAGTTTTATCCGGACCGCATGGCGTCCCGAATCCTTGGCATGGGCGATGTGCTGTCGCTGATTGAAAAAGCGGAAGAGCAGATTGATGAACAAAAAGCCGCCGAGATGGCAAAGAAGATTAAAAAAGCTGAATTTGATTTTAATGACTTTTTAGAGCAGATGCAGCAGATGAAGAAGATGGGCGGCTTAAGCAGTATTCTCAGCATGCTTCCGGGTATGGGGTTACCTGCGGATTTAGAAATTGATGACAATGCCCTCAAAGGAACGGAGGCAATTATTTACTCCATGACAATTGAGGAGCGGACGAATCCGGGAATCATTAATCCATCGAGAAAACGCCGCATCGCAAAAGGTGCCGGTGTAGACATCAGCGAGGTAAACCGTCTGATGAAACAGTTTGAACAGAGCCGTAAGATGATGAAACAGATGTCTGGCATGATGTCCGGAAAAGGACGCAGAAAAGGCGGATTTGGCGGCTTTAAGTTCCCGTTTGGCGGGATGTAATGTGATATCCAAAAAGAATTTCTTTGGAAATTTTTTTGGAGATAGATTTTTAGATTAGAATAAGGAGGTGAAAGACGTGGCAGTAAAAATCAGATTGAAAAGATTAGGGCAGAAGAAATCACCATTTTATAGAATTGTAGTTGCTGATGAGAGATCTCCTAGAGATGGAAGAAACATTGCTGAGATTGGTACTTATGACCCAAATCAGGAACCATGTGTTGTAAAGGTAGACGAGGAAGCAGCAAAGAAATGGTTGCAGAATGGTGCTCAGCCGACAGACGTAGTTGCACGTTTGTTCAAACAGGCAGGTATTGAGAAATAGGAGGGCTGGTAATGAAAGAATTAGTAGAAGTGATTGCTAGTGCATTAGTAGACAGTCCGGAAGATGTCGTTGTCACGGAGACAGAAGATGAAAAACAGATTGTTTTGAATCTTACGGTAGCACCGGAAGATATGGGTAAAGTGATTGGTAAACAGGGACGTATTGCGAAAGCAATTCGTACCGTTGTCCGTGCCGCCGGTTCTAAAGGTGACAAGAAGATTATGGTTGACATTCAATAAGGATGAGGCGTGTTCTCGCGCCATGAATACCCTGCGGGCTTTTGTCTGCGGGGTGTTTTGTATCTTACCAAAAAGAGGGAAAGGATGAATTATGGAAGATTTACTGCGAATTGGTGTTGTGACAACAACGCATGGGATCAAAGGGGAAGTGAAAGTATTCCCGACAACGGATGATGTAAAACGTTTTAAAAAATGTGATGAGGTTATTTTGATTACAAAAGAGGGAAATTTAACGCTTCATGTGGAGAGTGTGAAATATTTTAAAAATATTGTAATTTTGAAATTTAAAGAATTTAATAATATAAATGATGTTGAGCGGTTCCGTAAATGCGATTTGATGGTTACGAGAGATAATGCACTTCCGCTTAAAGAGGGGCAGTATTATCTTTGTGATGTTCCCGGGGCCGTTGTTATTAACGAGGATACCGAAGAAGAAATCGGCAAAGTAACAGATGTTATGGAAACCGGAGCAAACAACGTATTTGTAATTGAGACAAAAGAGGGAAAAGAAGTGCTTTTCCCGGTTATCCCGGACTGTATCAAGAAAGTGGATACAAAAGAAGGAATTGTAAGAGCACATGTCATGAAAGGGCTGATAGAATGAAATATTATGTAATGACGTTATTTCCGGAAATGATTGAACAGGCGATGAACACGAGTATTATGGGGCGTGCCATGGCAGATGGACTGATTTCTCTGCAGGTAATGAATATACGGGATTATACGCTCAATAAGCATGGAAAAGTGGATGATTATCCGTATGGCGGGGGCGCTGGTATGGTGATGGAGGCAGAGCCGATTTACCGTTGTTATGAGCAGATATGCAGTGAAGCGGGGAAAAGACCACGTGTTATTTATTTGACACCGCAGGGTGATGTTTTTTCTCAGAAAATTGCGAAAGATTTTTCAAAAGAAGATGTGCTTGTTTTTTTGTGCGGCCACTATGAGGGCGTGGATGAGCGTGTGCTGGAAGAAATTGTGACCGATTATGTGTCAATTGGTGATTATGTACTGACAGGCGGAGAACTGCCGGCACTTGTGATGATGGATGCGATTGCCAGACTGGTTCCCGGTGTGTTAAACAATGAGGAGTCTGCGGAGACGGAAAGCTTTTCGGATGGTCTGTTAGAATATCCGCAGTATACAAGACCGGTTGAAATTTTAGGACGCAGAGTGCCGGATGTTTTGATGAGCGGACACCATGAAAAAATTAATGAATGGCGCAAAGAGCAGTCCATTATGCGCACACGTGAGAGAAGACCGGATTTGTATAAAAACTGGCTTGAAAATAATTCGGATACTTGACCGAAAACCTTGCTTTTTACAAGGGAAAACGATATAATAAAAATGATATGTTGCGTAAGTGAAAGGAGAGAAGAACATGAGTCGTTTTGCGCGGTGCGAGCGGGATACCAAGGAGACGGAAATTGTTATTGAACTGGATTTGGATGGAACCGGTCAGTATGACATACATACCGGAATTGGCTTTTTTGACCATATGCTGGAGGGATTTGCCAAACATGGTTTGTTTGATTTGGCAGTATCGGTACAGGGAGATACCCATGTGGACGCCCATCATACGGTAGAGGATACCGGAATTGTTTTAGGACAGGCGTTTTTGAAAGCATTAGGTGACAAAAAGGGAATTGCCCGTTTTGGTTATTTTGTATTGCCGATGGACGATGCACTGGTGCTTGCTTCTCTTGATTTTTCGGGACGCATGTATTTTGCCTATGACGCTGAGCTAAAAGCACAGCGGCTTGGTACGATGGAGACGGAAGTGGTGAAAGAGTTCTTTATGGGATTAGCAAGCGGTGCACAGATGAATCTGCACATTAAGCAGTTAGCAGGAGAAAACACTCACCATGTAGTAGAGGCGATGTTTAAAGCGGTTGCAAAATCGATGGATATGGCTTCAAAAGTAGATGACAGAATTGAAGGAGTCCTTTCGACAAAGGGCGTTCTTTAAATGATAGAGGAGGAAGAGACGTGTCTTATAAAAAACTGATTCCCTTTATTAACGGGGAGAATGAATTAGCTGCCAATGTAGTGACGATGGCAGAAGATTATTGTTTTGCAGGAGCAGATGAATTGTTTTTATACAATTACTCCAAAATAACAGAAGAAAGAGAAGAATTTTTAGCAACCTTAAAAGAGATTGATAAAAAAATTGATATACCATTTATTGTCGGCATGTATGCAGCCCGTTTTGAAGATGTAAAAAAAGCATTTTACACAGGAGCGGACCGCGTAGTTGTGAAATACGAAATCTGCCCGGATGAAGGTGTGATTAAAGAGGCTGCAGCCAGATTTGGTGAAGATAAAATTCTTGTGGAAGTGGATGAAGGGCTTCCATTTGAAAAAATTGCTTTTCCGGTATCGACACTTTTATTGAAACATGTAAATACCGGGGAACCATTAAACCGAAGAATAAAAGCAAGCGGAAAGAACTTTCTGATTCGAGACAGTCTGCTCCGCAACGATTTGGAAGATTTGTTGAAAATCGATGAGGTACAGGGCGTGGCAACCAATTATTTTGAGCGCCGCGATTTGTTCAAGGTAAAACGAAATATGGAAGAGGCCGGTATTGAGATGAATACATTTAAAAGTGCCATTCCATTTTCAGAATTTAAAACAGATGATAAAGGATTAGTTCCTTGTATTGTGCAGGATTACCGTACCGGTCAGGTGCTGATGCTTGCCTATATGAACGAAGAGTCATATCAGGCTACCTGTGAGACCGGAAAGATGACGTATTTCAGCAGAAGCCGTCAGGAATTATGGTGCAAAGGAGACACCTCCGGCCATTATCAGTATGTAAAAGAACTTTCGTTAGACTGTGATAACGATACGATTCTGGCAAAAGTGCATCAAGTTGGTGCTGCCTGCCATACCGGTTCTTACAGCTGCTTTTTCAAAGAACTGGCAAAGAAAGATTACATTGATACCAATCCATTAACGATTTTACAGGAAGATTTTGAGACGATTGAAAATCGAAAGAAAAATCCGAAAGAGGGTTCGTATACCAATTATTTGTTTACGCAGGGAATTGATAAAATTTTGAAAAAATGCGGGGAAGAAGCGTCGGAAATTATTATTGCGGCGAAGAATCCAAATGCAGAAGAGTTAAAGTATGAGATTGCTGATTTCCTCTATCATATGATGGTGCTTATGGCAGAATGCGGTCTGACTTGGGAAGACATCACCAGAGAGTTGGCAAATCGCAGATAAACGTTAAATCAATAAGAATAAGGAAGGTGTGTAGAATGGAAAGAACAATTCTGGAAGCATTGGGGTATTATTTGATTCGTTTGGTTATGTTCGGAGCAACAGCGGCTGCCGGCATTGCGGTTGGTATTAAACTTCGTAAAAACAAAAACGCAAAAGAAGAAGCAAATACAGAAAATTAAGGTGAATCCATATGATTGGCAGAAAACGTAAGAGACTTGGCGATTTGCTGGTAGATGCCGGTGTGGTTACCAGTGAACAGCTTGGGGAAGCGCTCAAAAAGCAGAGAGAACTTGGCTTGAAGCTTGGCGAGACATTGATTGAGTTAAAATTTACCGATGAAAACGAAATTGTAGAAGCTCTTCATCAGCAGATGGGCTATCCGGTAGCAAAAATCCGCGAGGCAAAAATTGCACCGGAAGTAATTTCACTTTTGCCGGAGACAATTGTAAGAAAGCACAATGTGGTTCCGTTTGAAGTTGACCCGGATAATCCGAATATCCTGCGTGTGGCAATGGCGGACCCGATGGATATTATCGCAATTGATGACTTGGCGATTGTGACGAACATGCAGATTGAGGCGATGGTTGCGACACCGTCCGATGTGCGTTTTGGGATTGAGCGCTATTATGGAAATGAGCAGGTTGCCAAGATGGCAGAAACATATTCCAAAGAGCGCAGGGAGCAGCAGAATGCCAGAGAAAAACAGGAGGAAGCAAACGAAGAAGTTGATAATGCACCGATTGTTTTACTGGTAAATAAAATTATTGAGCAGGCAGTGAACGAAAGAGCAAGTGATATTCACATTGAAGCGCTGGAAGACAGCGTGCGTGTACGTTTTCGTATTGATGGTGTGATGCAGGAAATGATGCGTTATGAAAAAGAATTATTAAATGCAATTGTAGCGCGCATTAAAATTATCAGCGGCATGAATATTTCTGAGAAAAGAGCACCGCAGGATGGACGTATGACACAGCGTTTTGACCGTGTTGAATATGATATTCGTGTATCGAGCCTGCCGACAACTTTTGGAGAAAAGATTGTAATGCGTCTGGCATCGAAGTCAGCGCTTACGAGAGATAAAAGTGAACTTGGATTTCCGGAAGCGGAGATGCGCCGGTTTGACCATCTGGTTCACCAGCCGCATGGCATTATCTTAGTTACCGGACCTACCGGTAGTGGTAAATCGACAACGTTGTATACGGTACTGAGTGAGTTGAACGAGGGCAGTGTAAATATCGTCACGGTTGAGGACCCGGTTGAGGCAGATGTAGATGGAATCAATCAGGTTCAGGTTAACGAAAAGGCAGGACTTACATTTGCATCCGCACTTCGTTCCATTCTTCGTCAGGATCCGGATATCATTATGATTGGTGAGATTCGAGATGAAGAGACGGCAAGTATTGCGGTAAAAGCCGCAATCACCGGACACTTGGTAGTAAGCACCCTGCATACAAATAGTGCAGCAAGTACCGTTACCCGTCTGGCGGATATGGGTGTGGAGCCATATCTGATTGCCGATTCTACAGTTGGTATTATTGCGCAGCGGCTGGTGCGCCGTCTGTGTCCGAAGTGTAAGAGACAAAGGATGATAACCGATGAAGATAAAAGGAGACTTCGGATTCGCGGAGAAGGAACACAGCCGATTTACGAGCCGGGCGGACAGGGTTGTGCATTCTGTAATGGTACCGGTTACCGCGGACGAATTGGTGTATATGAGATTATGACGGTATCTCCGGAAGTAAGAAAAGTAATTGCTGCCGGCGGCGGAGCCGATGAAATTCAGAAAGTTGCCTTGAGTGAAGGAATGACAACGTTACGTATTGGTGCGGCAAAACTCGTTTTGCAGGGAGTTACCTCCATTGCGGAAGTGGAGCGCATCGCGACAGAATAATGGCAGGAATGGAAATGGGGAGGTCGTAATGACGATTGATGATTTGCTGATTCGAGCAAGAAAAATGGGCGCAAGTGATGTTCATGTAACGGTAGGTATCCCACCGAAATGCCGTGTAAACGGAGAACTTGTGACGTTGATGGAAGGACGGATTCTTCCGGCAGATTCTAAAGCATTAGTAGAACAGATGATACCGGGACGTCTGGTAGAACGATTTAACCGCGAAGGAGAAGTCGATTTTTCCTATGCGATTAAAGGCGTGGGACGCTTTCGTGTCAATATTTTCAAACAGCGTGGAACGATGTCGTTTGTTATCCGACTTGTGAATACCGAAATTCCAAGTCCGGAATCACTTGGCCTGCCGCAGTCCGTTTTGGAACTGGTCAAGAAAAAGCGTGGTCTGATTTTAGTTACCGGACCGACCGGAAGCGGTAAATCAACGACACTGGCATCCTTGATTCATATCATTAACCAGACACAGAACAAACATATTATTACACTGGAAGACCCGATTGAGTATTTACATAGTCATGAAAAATCGATTGTAAATCAGAGAGAGGTCGGAATTGATACCCAGTCCTATGCAGGGGCGTTACGCGCTGCTCTGCGAGAAGACCCGGATATTATTTTGGTTGGTGAGATGCGAGACTTAGACACGATTGCTACCGCAGTTACAGCGGCAGAGACCGGACACCTTGTACTATCGACTTTGCATACCATCGGAGCGGTTCCTACGATTGAGCGTATTATTGATGTATTTCCAATGAATCAGCAGGCGCAGATTCGTTTGCAGTTAGCGACTCTTTTGGAGGCGATTATTTCCCAGCAGTTACTGCCTACGGCTGACCGCAAAGGCCGCGTGGCAGCCTTTGAAATTATGTATGCCAACAGTGCGGTCCGCAATTTGATTCGAGAGGCGAAATCACATCAGATACCATCCATTATCCAGACCAATAAACAAAGCGGCATGATGATGATGGATGATGCGCTTTATGAGCTTTACCGCACACATCAGATTACGGCTGAGGATGCGATGACATTTGCACAGGACCCGTCGAATTTGGCAAGACGTATTCCGGCTGGGAAAATGCCAACACCGTTAGCTGAATCTTCGTGGCAGATGGATGACTGGGATGGTCCTACGTTTGGGAGCGGTGGTTTTTAAAATACGAGAAAGGGGGAGAATGAATTGGCAAAGTATAAATACCTCATTACAGATAAATATGGCAAAGAGAAAAAAGGAACGATGGAAGCTGTCAGTGAAGAGGCAGCAATGAGTAAACTCAAGGGTGAAGGCAGCATCGTTTTGGAACTTAGTGAAGCATTTGACATTGACAACGCCAGTTGGAATATTACGATTGGAAATCCGGTCAAGAAAAAGGATATTACTATTTTTTGTAAACAGTTTTACAGTATTTTGACAGCGGGCGTAACCGTCATTGACGGTCTGCGTATGGTTCAGGATCAGACAGAAAATAAATATCTTAGAGAAGCTCTTTACCGTGTCATGGTAAATGTGGAAAAGGGAGATAGTTTGGCAGATGCCCTGGAAATGGAAAGTAAAATCTTCCCATCTCTTTTGATTCATATGGTCGCTGCGGGTGAGGCAACTGGTAATCTGGAAATTGCATTTGACCGTATTTGTACGCAGTTTGACAAAGATATGAAATTAAATTCCATGATTAAATCTGCTATGATTTATCCAATTGTTGTTTTAGTAGTAGCAGTTGGCGTAATTATTGTTTTGATGACTACAGTAATTCCGAACTTCCAGCAGACTTTTGAAAGTATGGGTGAAGAACTGCCAATGCTGACCAAAATGGTAATTGGACTTAGTGATTTTATGACGAGTAATTTTATTGCGATAGCGATAGGACTTATTTTGCTGCTTACTTTTATTATCTGCGGTAAAAAGACAGAACTTGGCAAACAGTTTACCAGCCGGGTCGCTTTAAAAATACCGATGTTTCGCAATTTTTCCGTAAAAAATGCGGCGGCAAAGTTCTCGATGACAATGTCTACGCTTATTATGTCGGGTGTTCCTTTAGTGGAAGCCCTTGAAATTGTGGGAAATGTCATTGAAAACCGAGTGATTCGGAAAGCAGTAAAAGATTGTCGTGAAGAGGTTATGCAGGGAATCCCGATGTCAGAACCATTAGAGGCTTCTGAAGTATTTCCACCGATGGTAACACACATGCTTAAAATCGGTGAAGAAACCGGTACGACAGAGCAGATGCTTGATAAAGTTGCGGAATACTACGAAGGAGAAGTAGAGACGGCAACGAAGAACCTTACGACGGCAATGGAGCCACTGATTATCGTTGTGCTTGCTGTTTTGGTAGGTGGCGTAATTGGTGCGGTTATGATGCCAATGCTTAAGATTTATCAAGATGCAGGAAAAGCATAGGAAATTATGATGGGAGGAATTTAAAATGAAAAAAATATTGTTTCGTATGAGTGTGATTTTTTTGTTGTTTGTTATGGTCGTTATGAATATAGGAGAAACTGCCTTTGCAAGAAGTGAGTATAAACACAAGATTTTTTCTAAAAGTGTTGTTTCAAAGCGCATTGATACAATCAAGCAGTTTTATTACAAGAAATCAAAACAATTAAAAACAAAAAATCAAACGGTTACTTTGAACTTTGAAAAGGGGAAAATGACTTATTATTTTTATGAAAATGACCTAATGTTTTCCTATGGTAAAATTAAAGGAAAAGAGTATAGGGCGTACTACTTGAAAAAACAGCTGATTCAACTCCTTGTAGATAAATCAGGAAAAAGAAAGACATATATTCAGTATTATAAAAAATCTGCAAATAAAATGATGGAAGAATATAATACAGCATCACTATATTTTACAGTTGAAAACTATGCCAGAAAAATGTTGGAAAGTATACAGCCGTCAACAATAAAGAAATCATTTGATGGCTATGCCATTGTTACAAAAATAAAAGGAAATACGGTTTGGTATCACAAGGTGGATAATTGGGGCAGTGATGGCTCTATTTATAGTATTGAGCCAAAGATTTTTAAAGCAGTGTTACAAGACAAATGCACGATAAAAGATGCTTCAGAAAGTCCTGAGAAGGCATATAAGAGAAGCAAGAAATGGATGAAGAAAAGTGTAGACAAATCGATTGTAGGGCAGTTTGCTGATTTAACAGTAAATAAGGGGAAGGTTAAGGAAATAATGATTCCGTATATGCCTTGAATTGTTACAAGGGAGAGAAAAATATGTAAATGTTCAACGGTGAAAATAACTAAGTTTGTTCTTTGAGAAGAATTTGCTTTTGCTTTTCTCCGGAATTACGGAAAACAAAAAAAGTGCAAACGAACACTCTTCACAAACAACAAACAACGTCAAAGAATCACTTGAAAACCTAAAGAAATTTGTGTACAATAACGGTATAAGACTTATAAAGTCATCCGTACGGCTAAGCCTATACTGGTCGTGGGAAAATTAAAAAAAGGAGAGTGTAACTATGAGAAGAAAAATCCAGAAGTATTTAAGTGGTGAGAGAGAAGGTTTCTCTCTGATTGAGTTAATCATCGTTATTGCTATTATGGCAATCCTGATTGGTGTTGTAGCACTTGCGGTAATTCCTTATTTGGAGAAATCTCGTGTCGGAAAAGATCAGCAGACAGTTGATACTGTATACGGTGTATTTCAGGCAACGCTTGCTGACCAGAAGATTACGGCAGATGCTACAGTAATTATTCCAAGAAATGGTGTAGCAACTTGTTCTGGTGCAGCAAATGATGCTTTTGTTACTGCAATGGCACAAGCATTGAATGCAACAGACAAATCAGATGTTCATACTGGTACAGCAGATAAATTGGAATCGGCTGATGCAAAGACTAGTGGTATTACATGTACTTATACCAAATCTAGTGGTAAAATTGAAGTATATGCAACTGGAACAAAAGGTGATGGAAAAACACTTATTGTATCATCTAACAAATAGTTTATTTAAACATTGATTCACAAGGGAGAGCCCGCTATGGCATTGGAACACTTTATCCTCTACATAATTGTATTCTTGTATGGCATCATTATAGGAAGTTTTCTTAATGTATGCGTATACCGGATGCCAAAGGGGAAAAGTGTTGTCACGGTGGGCTCCCATTGTATGAGTTGTAAGCACCCTTTGAAGTGGTATGATTTGTTTCCCGTGTTCAGTTATTTGGTGCTTCGTGGCAAATGCAGATATTGCGGAGCAAAGATTTCAATTCAGTATCCGCTTGTCGAACTGGCAAACGGAATTTTATACGTTTTATTGGTTGCTTTCTGTGGATTAAATCCGGATAGTATCCTTTGGTGTGTCCTTACTTCTATTATGATAGTCATTGCTGTGACGGATTTAAAGACGATGAAGTTTCCGGCTGTCTGTGAGATTTTGATGATTGTCGTTGGGGCAGTTCATTTATTCTTTCATGCGTCACAGTGGCTGTATTACATCGCAGGCGCTTTGTTTATGGGAGTATTTTTGCTTGTGTGCGCACTTCTGTTTAAAAAGATTACGGGAAAAGCAGGACTTGGACTTGGTGATATTGAATTTATGGCGTGCATTGGACTGTGTATCGGATTTGGACATTCTTTACTGGCACTGATTGCCGGCTGTCTGCTTGGTGCAGTGATTCAGGGGGGGATTCAGTTGTACTGTAAAAAATCGGGAAGATTTCCAACAACTCCTTATCTGGCGATGGGAGTTTATCTTGTTTTGTTATGGGGCGATACCGTGTTAAACTGGTATGTCCGTACTTTTGTATATTAATATTTGCCATTTTTAGAGGGCTTTTTTATAAAGCATTGTAAAAATGGCGAAAGGGATTATAGGAGGATGAATGAATGGCGAAAAAAGTAATTGTTGTACGAATTGGTACAAATGAAGTTCAGATTGTGCATATGGAACATACGGCAAATTATCCGACCGTATATGGCTGTGTACGTTTTCCTACGCCGGAAAATGCAGTAAAAGACGGTATGATTATAGAGGTTGCTGAACTGGCAACCTGCATTCGGAAAGCATGTGCAGATAAAGGGATTCGCACGAAGAATGTGATTTTTACCGTAGCGAGCGGAAAAATTGCAAGCCGTGAAACCAGCGTTCCGATTGCTAAAAAGAAAATGAAAATCCAGCCGTTAGTTATGGCAAAAGTGTCGGATTTGTTCCCAATTGACGTGGAAAAATATATTTTTTCTTATGTGGAACAGGGGGAACCGAAGAAAACAGAAGAGGGCGGACTTATTCAGGATGTCATGGTGTTTGCAGCACCGTCTGATTTGATTGATTCCTATTACACACTTGCTAATGCGGCAGGGCTTCATATTGAATCAATTGATGCTGATGGAAACGCTGTTTTCCAGGTGATGCGCCGTCAGGTTAAAAGCAAAGAGGGCGTTACAATGTCGATTCAGATTAACCAGTCGGCAACGCTTGTTAATATTATCAGTGATAATAAACTTTTGCTGCAGCGAGTAGTTCCGTATGGAATTAACGTATTTACAGAGGTTCTCTTGCAAGAACCGGTATTTCAGGTGCAGACGGAAGAAGAAGCCTATACACTTCTGAAACGGAATCGTGTGATTTTACACAACTTAAATTCAGAAAATCAGGAGAATAATCCGTCATTGGATAAAAGAATTGAAGTGACAGATAATGCGTCTTATCTGATTGGCAATATTGGACGAGTAATTGAATATTATAATTCCAAATACAAAGACCGGCCGATACAGGAAATCATCTGCATGGGAAAAGGCTGTGCAGTAGCAGGAATTCATGAACTGTTGTCAAATGAACTGGGAATCCAGACACATACGCCGGAAGAACTTGCAGGCGTTCGCTTTAACCGTAAAGTAAATATTAACGCTTACATTTTACAGTATATTAATTGTTTTGGAGCTGTTTTTGATTCAGTTCATTTTGTATCCAACGCCGTGCGTCAAAAAGAAGAAAAGAAAGGTTCCATGACAGGCGCAGTCCTGATTTTTGCAGGCTGCCTTTTGATTAGTATTTTAGTGGGTGGCTTTTCTGTGATGCGATTGTTGCAGGAAAAAGAAACCAACCGTATGTGGACGAACCGCATACAGGCGATGGAACCGGTAGAGTCTGAATTCGCTGCCTTGCTGGAAGAGGTAGTGAATCGGAAAATGCTCGATGTGTTTGATTTATATTGTGATAATAAAAACAATCATTTTCATGCCTTGTTAAAGAGTATGGAAGCACAGTGCCCGAAATCCTTTAAGATTCGGAGCATTACCAGTGATGAAGCAAAAGTTATGATTAATGCAATCAGTACCGATAAACTTTTATCGCTGTCTGCCCTGCAGATTCAGCTTGAAAAAATTGATGGAATTTCCAGTGTGAAAATTGACTCGATTACCGAGACCAACGAAGCACTGACAAAGAAGAAACAATATTCATATACGATAACATTTGCCTACAATAAAGTGGTGGATGCGAATAAAAAAGCATCTGAGATAGAGGGCAGTCAGACAGAGTAAAAAGAGAGCGGGGATGAAATGATGAAGAATGGATTGACAACCGTACAAAAACGATTGATATTGATTCTTGGCGGATTATTGATTCTGCTGGGAACCGTGATATTTGTATTTCAAAGAAATATGGATCAGGCGGATCGCTTGGAAACAGATTCCACCCAGAAAAAAAATCAAGTCAATTACTTAAGTGATTTGCAGATTCGCGTAAATGAGATGAATGCTTCTCAGGCAAAGACGCAGAAGGAAATTCAGAAAAAATCGCAGACGTATCCGTGCAAGATGACACAGCAGAAAGCGATTAGCAATATTTACAAAATGTCAGTGGCAAGTGGTGTTCGTCTGCGTGCAATACGTCCACAGGCAGATAAGACCTTTTTTAAGGATGGTAAGTTTATTGTGACAACAGGAACCGGTGATGATGCGGAGCAGTCCACAGAATCCGAAGAAACGACGTTGAGTGATGTGGAAAAGAATCCGGAGAAAAAAGTTTCTGTTATGAAGATGGTTGGAAAGGCTTCTCCTTATGAAATTGAGCTGACCGGCACGAAAAAACAGATTTTAAAGGCAATTGACTGGGTGGCAAAAAATGAAGAACCAATGTCGGTTGTATCGATTAACCTTACATTTGATAACAGTACCGGAAAATTAAGTGGAACGATTTTAGTTCACTTTTTCAGCTTGAATGGAAACGGAAAGGCATATGTTGAGCCGGATATTTCAGGCATCATTCTTGGAAATGAAGATGTTTTTGGTACGTTTAAGAAATAAGGTATATATAAGTTGTATGTGAGTGAAGGGAAGTGAGAGAATGAAAAGACAGGTACAGGGGTTTTCGCTGATTGAAGTGTTGATTGCGATTGCCATTTTGGGTGTCGCTTCATTGGCTCTACTTTCCTTTTTTTCGAGTGCAAGTTATTATTCGTCAACCGGTAGAAACAAACAGGAAGCAGATCTTGTGGCACAATCGGTATTAGAAGAGGTAGACTCCTGCAAGACACTTACGGATATTGACAGTCAGTTGATGGCGGCGACAGGCAGTGCGTGGACGCTTGTGAAAAAAAAGAACAAGCAGATGACGTTGTCTAAAAAAGTCACATTAAATGGCTCTGATTATCAGGCGCGCGCGTTATTTGATTATGATTATGACACAACGGATTCTGAGGGAAACCAGGTGGAATCCAAATATAATAATTATGAGCAGCCAAAGCTGCAGGAAATTTATTCAGCAAACAATGCCGTTATTGTTGAATCTGACCAGCTGCAGGCGGCGGTAAGTCATTTTTACTACAAAAATCCGAGTGTCAACAAAAGCACAATTGAAAATGGACTTTCAAGAGATATTGTGATTGATATTCAGAATGATACGGAACAGGAAGGCATTTACCGGATTGATGTTTCCTACCGTTATTCATATAATGGGTCTGAGTTTAGCGCGGTAGTGAAAAACCAGAAAGCGGAAAAAGAGACATTAGAAAATATATACATTTTATATAATCTTCTTCATGACAATGCATTGACGGATTCGGTTGAAGTGAATCTGGGAGATTTATCAATTGACGAAGCAAAACAGTTGAAGTTTTATTTCATATGCCAGAAAGGAGATGCAGCACCGGCGGCCGGCTATAAAATTATGCTTAGTGGTTCCGGAAATTTCTTACAGCCTGTTTATTATACAAACGGGGCGTCTCTTTCTGCCGGAAGTTTTCAGACGGATTTTGTTACCCATGAAAAGCAGGAGAGAATCGCCGGTGTTACGGTAGATGTTTATGAAGCGTCAGAAACGAATTATTCAGAGGATAATCGAATTGTCCGTCTGCAATCATCGAAGGGGGCGTGAAAAGGATGCGAAATACGATAAAAAATATTTGGCCTAGAGAAAGAGAGGGTTCCTCATTGGTTACCGTAATCATTGGGATTCTTTTTATTGCTGCCATTGGAACGATTCTTTTGACGATTGCAAGCCGTTATTTGATTTCGGTAAATGTTGACCACAACGCATCGGATAATTTTTACCAGACCGAAGGAATTCTTGAGGAAGTAAAGACCGGACTTTTGGAGTATGCCGGGGATGCCGGAGAGGAAGCTTATAAAGATGTGGTAGAGCATTACACAAAGACAAAAGACAGTATGCACAAAACTTTTTCTGAAAAATATATTAGTTTGCTGGCATCAAAACTGATGGGCTATTCGTATGCATGGGATGAAAGCAAAGTGGGAACAGAGCAGAACTGTGACCTTTCCATTTTGAAAAAATTATCGAAAGTTCCGGATGCCGTTACGACTCAGAAGGGAACGAACTTAGCATTTGTGATTGATGTGGATGCGGATAATCAGTATTCGCTGACCATTAAAAATATGATGATTGACTATACGGACGCTGCGGATTACCGCTCGACAATTCGCACCGATATTTGCATGAAGGTGCCGGATTACAAATTTGAGGGGGATTCTACGTTAGAGGAGATTAAGGATTACATTGTAATTTCGGATTCTTCTTTGGCGGTTGCGAATAATGATAATAACAAAGGTGTCACTTTCCGGGGAAATATTTATACCGGGGATAAAGATGCCGGCATAAAAGTAGAGAGCCAGAATGCAGCCTATTTTTACAGCCCGACCATTATCAGCAGAGGAAGCCTTGATTTGCTTGGCGGTGCGACGGTTTCTTTACAGGGTGAAAAAGCAGCGGGAAATCTGTGGGTACAGAACATCCGCCTGAAATCACAGGGGATGGATTCGGAGTCAACACTGCAGACAAAATTGGATTTAAATGAAAATGCTTATGTGGCAAATGATTTGGATATTGAGGCAAACAATTCGATTGTTACCCTTTCCGGAAAGTATTATGGCTACAGTTATAATGAGCAGAACACAAAGACAACATCGACGGCGCGCTCTGATTACAGCAGTGCGATTTTGGTGAATGGATTAAATACAACGTTGAAAGCAAAAAATCTGGATAAGCTGATTCTTGCCGGAAGAACTTTTGTTTCGAGAAACGATGAGAGCGGAAATGTTAGGGTTTCCGATATTATGATGGGTGAGTCCATCGCAGTAAAGAGTAATCAGATTGCCTATCTTTTGCCGGATGAGTATATTATTCCGGAAGATGGAAGAGATGCACAGGATACGCACAATCCGGTGATTCGAGGAGAAAAAGTTACGATTGATAAAACAGCACTTTTAAATTCGGATATTGGAAAATATCTAGACTCTGCCGAGCCATACACGGCGAACTATAGTAACTCTGGTGGTTATGTATTTTATTATTTGAAATTTAAAGATGAGAAGAATGCAAATGAATATTTCAGAAATTACTATCAAGGTTCAAAAGAGGAAGATGGAGAAACTGTATCCAATAAAGATCAGCTTGATGAGCGGGCAAAACCGTATGTATCTACGGTGGATGATACGAATATGAAATTTTCTTCGGAACTGTTTTTAGTTGCCGGTAATGTGATTCAGAACTATTATGCGGCGGGTGGAAGCAGTATGCAGTCCGATAATTATTTTGATAATGCCGGAAATCCAAATGAAGAATTGTTAGCGGATGGCAGAAAGCAGGGTCAGGATTACGTGGGGTATCAGTTGTCCCTTCTTGCCTCCAGAGCAACGGGAGGTATGCGTTTGCCGGAAAATGCAAATGCACTGGTAGCAGACCGGCTGATTGATTTTTCTAAATTAACGACGGTTATGACAAAGAATGATGAAAAAAATTCCGGTGTAATTTATGCGACGCCGGGAGATTATGTTGTAGATGGTTCGATGAAAAAGGGAATTATTATTGCCGGTGGTGAGGTCGAAGTACAGAGTGATTTCGAGGGACTTATTTTAGCCAAAGGGAAAGTGACAACGACAAGAAGTAATTTGAACTTAAAATCCAATATGGTTTTGGTTGGAAAACTTTTGGAAACGGCAAAAAATGACGATAAATTGAAAGAACTGTTTTATGGATATACCGGACGTGGTGTACAGAATGCAACGGATTTTTCATCCTGTATTTCGTATGAAAACTGGGAGAAAAACTCTTATTAAGCGGAAAACACATTGGAAAGGAGGCAGCGGACATGGAAAAAGTAAAAGAAAGAGATGGATTTTCTTTGGTCGAAATGATAATTATTATTGCCATTGTGGGAATACTTACCGGCGGCATTGCAATTTCTTATAATTTGGTCCGTTCTGCCGATGTAAAGGGGATGGCTTATGATATTGATTCGAGCCTGACAAACTTAAAATCCAAAAATATGGGAAGCAATAAGCAGTTATTTATGCATTTGTATAAACAGTCAGGAAATTATTTTATTGATTATACCAAAGAGGAAAGTTACACTCCGTCAGGGGAAGGAGAGTCAGTTGGCGAATCCGGCATTTCCCTCAAATATGATGGAAAAGAATTGACGGACGGAGAGGTCATCACGATAGGAATTCAGAAAAAGGATGGCGCATTTTCCGTTGGACCTGAAGAAATTGAAGTTTATGACGATAATTTAAATGATTACATGGTGTATCTGGTAAAAGATACCGGTAAACACTATGTGGAAGAATTACAGTAAAGAGTTGATTGTGGAAGGTGATTGTATGAAAGGAAAAGTACGAGCGGGATATTCGCTGATTGAATTAATGATAGCCATGGCGATTTCAGCTATTGTTCTTACGGCAATCATTGGTCTGATTGGTTTTGCAACGAGGAACATGAGAATTACACAGACCTCGGTGGATTTGCAGAATCAGGCAAAAGAGACATTAAACCACATGACGACTTATGTGATGGAAGGAAGCCATGTCGAATGGGATGACAATAAAAAACATCTTTTATTAGACCATGTAAAAGATTTTACATGTGAGAAAAAAGAAGATAAAGAGAAAAAGCAAAAAGATATTCTTCATATTTCGCTACAGTTGAAGAATGAAGATATGGCAGAGTTTACCTGTGATAAAGAAGTTGTAATGAGAAATCAGTAAAGGAGGCGGTTTTTTTGAGAACAAGAAAGAAAATATGTTTTTTATATAGTTTGATTCCAATTGTAATCGCCATTGTTGTAGGTATCGGCGTTTATACAAGAGCATTTGGTATGTTTAGTCCGAAAGAACCGTATGTGAAAGGGAAATCGGACTCAATTGCTTTGGATTCTGTGACGGATGAAGGAAAGAACTGGATTGGCGAAATGGGTACCGGAGCGAAACCGGCAACCTTGGATGTGCCGACCTGTGAAGGGAAAAAAGGAACAAAAGATAATCCGTTTGTGATTTTGGAGATTGTTGCAGACAAGGCGCAGCAGCAGATGGGGTATCTTGCGATGGATGAAAATGAGACGAAACCGCTGGATGTTTTACAGTACGGCATTGATACCGCCGCAGAGCAAAAACGTTCTTATGTTCCGGGCAGTTCCTCTATTATGGGGCAGGATAATTTGAAAGAAATCGGACAGTGGTTTTGTAACTGGGATTATTCGGTCTATAAAATTGGGAAAAAGGCAGAAAAAGAATCCATTCCTTATACAGAGATTGCGAAGTTATATCAAGTTGAGATTACATCGAAAGATTTAGAAAAAGCTGGTGTGTCAACAGAGGCATTTGACGAGCAGTTACAGAAAGGAAAAACACAGAAATTCAGCAGAGAAGTTTATGATGTTCCGGCATTAATCAAAAAATATCCGGATTTTTTTGAGAAAGACAGCTATAAAAACACCATCCGTAAACCGGCAAAAGAGGATATTAATAACTGGTCGGTGAAAAAGAAAACGGAAGTTGTGAAGGAAGCAGAAGAAGAGATTTATAAGAAAACCGGATATCTTGTGGCAGTAGAGCCGGGTAAAGGTGAGTTTGGTTTTGCCAGCGAGAGTGATGCTTCAAATTTCATTTTCACGAAAATGGGAACGGATGCAGACCGCTGGATTTACGTTGAGAAGGAAGAGGATTTGCCAGAGGGGGTACTGGAGAGGTACACAAACCGGACGGCACAAATTGGGCAGTATGGATTTTGGAATAACGAAACGAATATTGGCTGGACGTCACCGTCTGAGTTATATAACTATGATAATAATCAAAATGGAAAAGAGGCTTCGGCGTTGACTGGAATGATGCTGAAATTATCCGATAACAGCAATTTGACCAGCAAATATGTGAAGTCCCCGCAGGAGACAAAGGAGGTTTATACCTTTTCTTATTATGGATTGAAAAATAATAACGTGTTAAAACGTCAGTTGTTCCATTTTACAACGCAGGAAGCATACGATGATTTTCACATGCAGGTTATCTGCATGACACCTTCGGAGCTGAATGCGATTGGGAAAAAGGATACCAAAGAAAAGGTGGATATGATAGAGCGCGCGGATATGTTCTATCTGGGCAGTTACGATTCAGAAACAAATAATATTGCGAATGTATATAAGTTATATTATAAATACGTGGAAAATCAGAAGGATTATCAGTACGATTCGTCCAAAGTAGCAGAATTTATGGACGAAGATTTGGATTGGAATTTGTGCTTTAAATTGATATATCGTTTGTGTAATAACAAAAATCTGCCATTAGTCACGACAAACCGTCTTGGCAATCTTGAAAAATATGGAACGGCAGATGTTAAGATGTATCAATCGAAAAAGACGCCGAATGTGACGAGAAAAGCGACGCTTAATAATTTGGCAAAACTTTATATCATCGCGTCACAGTTTGATTTGACGGCGAAAAAAGAAGAGGATGAATCGTATATCCGAACTTTTTATGATGACATTTTGATGACGGGAAAATTAGAGCAGATAGCTTTAAATGAGACGGCGAAAACAGATGCAAAAACGCCGGCAGATAACACCGGTTATTATGTCAGACCAAAGACAATTGAAACCGATGATTTGACCGAAAAGCAAAAGTGTTATTATCTGTGGAATCCGCTTACCTTCTATCCGGAAGCGGATGAGATGGATGCGCTCTGGAGTACAGACAGCCAATGTAATATTAACGTAGATAAATTTGTTTCCTATGGCTATAATCGTTCTTATTTTGATGTGAATGATGCGAGTAATATTTTTACATCATCAAAGATGGGAATGAAAGCCAAGGGCAGTGACGGCGAACATGGTAATGTGGCAATTCCGCAAAATGCAAACAATGAAAATTACTCGACCTTACTTGGTAACACGGAGAATGCAGATGTTTTAAACGTTGCGATGGATACGGCATTTCAGATTATGAATAATCGTCCGGAAACCGTAAATAATTTGGTTGTAAAGGCATTAAAACAGGCAAAGAAATATGTGAAATTAGCCGATGATTCGGTTTTGATTGATTATTCGTCCGACCGTTCGTATACCAGCGAAACCTCGTATCTGAAAGTTCAGATTCACGATAATAACAATACTGAAGATGGTTTGGTGACAAAGATATCGCTAAAGAACGAGAGCGGTGAAATGGCACCCGGCTCAAATCTTATTCTGTATACGACAAAGGATATGACGACAGCTTGCGAGAAAACTACCTATAGTGGTAAGACCGGTTATCAGGTAAAAACATCGGCGCCTTTGACTGCGTATATCCCATATTCAATTAAGGATTGGGCAAAGGGATATAACATCATCGAGTTTGAAACCGTGGGAAGAACGTACAGCGAGCGCAAGAAAAAGACGATTATGGGCAGCCCTGTGACCTCTCAGATTACGATTGGTGAGCGGACGCTGTTTAGTCTGGAATAAGAAACGGAAGTGGAATTATGCAGAGTATTAAAGATATAAAGCAATTGTTTGAACAGGCGGAAAAAGAGCAGTGGAATGCTCTTTTTCCGCAGTATAAAACGGATGAACGCGCAGGTGTGCAAAAACTTATTACACAGTATGAGAATAAGCTCTTGAAACACAAAAAGGAGCAGGAAAGACTGTATCGAATGCTAGAGTTCGAACGCAAATACGGGGATGAATTTTCCTGTATCTGCGGTATTGATGAGGCAGGGCGCGGACCGTTTGCGGGACCTGTTGTTGCAGGGGCAGTCATTCTGCCAAAAGGACTTACGATTGAAGGGTTAAACGATTCAAAACAGGTGAGTGCAAAAAAGCGAGAGGAATTGTATGATGAAATTAAGGAAAAGGCTGTGAGTGTCGGCATTGGCATGAGTTCACCGGCAAGAATTGATGAGATCAATATTTTACAGGCGACTTATGAAGCCATGAGGCATGCAGTCGAGGATTTGGATGTTGTTCCGGATTTGTTATTAAACGATGCAGTTACGATTCCTTTGATTCCGATTCGTCAGGTCGGTATTGTAAAAGGAGATGCAAGAAGTTTATCCATAGCGGCTGCCAGCATTATGGCAAAGGTTACGAGGGACCGCATGATGGTCGAATACGCAGAACTTTATCCGGAATATGGCTTTGAAAAAAATAAAGGATATGGTTCGGCAGAGCACCGTGAGGCACTGAAAAAATACGGACCGTGTCCGATTCACAGGAGCACATTTATTCATAACTGGATTTCTTAAGGAGGGAATAAGTATGGCATATGAAAAGGAAAAAAAGACGGCGGTTGCGCTTGAATATACGCCGGGTGAGCAGGCGCCAAAGGTCATTGCCAGTGGACGCGGTTATCTGGCGGATAAAATTATAGATGTGGCAAAAGAGGAAAATGTGCCAATTCATAAAGACGAAAAACTTGCCCGCTCGCTGTCGGTTCTTGATATTGGAGAGTACATTCCGCAGGAGCTGTACTCAATTGTGGCAGAGGTGTTAGTTTTTGTGGATGATATGGACAAAATTCAAAGTAAGGTGAAGAAAAAATAATGAATCAACGAGAAGTGGGAGCAAAAAAAGAAGAGCAGGCGGGAGAATATTTGAAATCCTGCGGCTATGAACTGGAAGCAAAAAATTATCACTGCCGGTTTGGCGAGATTGACATTATTGCCAGAGAAGGAAAGTATCTTTGCTTTGTCGAGGTTAAATATCGGAAAAATGAAAAATACGGTGCGCCGGAAGGTGCTATTTCGCCTACGAAAATAAAACGGATTTGCAAAACGAGTCAGTTTTATTTATGGGAGCATAAATTGCCGGAGGATACACCGGTGCGGTATGATGTCGTGTTTATAATCGGGGATGAATGTCGTCTTGTGAGGGATGCTTTTTCATTTTTCGGATGAAAGAAAGTAGAACGTTTACTTGCTTTTTGTTCCTAAAAGCAATATAATAGGATAGATTGGCAGAAATGGAGGATGAGCATGGGAAAAGCAATATTGGCTATTGTTGGACGGCCGAATGTTGGAAAGTCAACATTATTTAATACATTAGCCGGGGAAAAGATTTCGATTGTAGAAGACCATCCCGGTGTTACAAGAGACCGTATTTATGCAGATGTTACATGGCTGAATCATTCCTTTTCGATGATTGATACCGGCGGTATTGAGATGGATTCAAAGGATAAGATGTTAAAGCACATGAGAGAACAGGCAGACATTGCAATTGACACTGCGGATGTGATTTTGTTTCTCGTGGATGTGAGACAGGGACTTGTAGATGCGGATTTTAAAGTGGCAGATATGCTGAGAAAATCCGGGAAACCGGTGATTTTAGTTGTAAATAAAGTCGACAATTTTGAAAAATATATGCCGGATGTGTATGAGTTTTACAATTTGGGTATTGGAGACCCGCATCCGATTTCCGCAGCATCTAAACTTGGTATTGGTGATATGTTGGATGCGGTTTTGGAATTGTTTGATTTGGAAAAAATTGAAGAAGAAGAGGATGACAGACCTAAGATTGCCATCGTCGGCAAACCAAATGCCGGAAAGTCTTCTTTAATTAATAATCTGTTAGGTGAAAATCGTGTTATTGTTTCGGATGTTGCCGGAACAACAAGAGATGCGATTGACACGGAAATTGTTTACAATGGCACGGAATATGTGTTTATTGATACTGCCGGACTCAGACGGAAGAGTAAAATTAAGGAAAATATTGAACGCTACAGTATTATTCGCACGGTTGCAGCAATTGAGCGCTCGGATGTGGTCATTCTGATGATTGATGCCACGGAAGGCGTGTCTGAGCAGGATGCAAAAATTGCGGGAATTGCCCACGACAGAGGCCGTGGATTGATCATTGCGGTCAACAAATGGGATGCAATCGAAAAAGACAATCATACGGTGAAAGAATATACGAAAAAAGTACGGGATATTTTGTCTTTTGTTCCTTATGCGGAAATTATTTTTATTTCTGCCCTGACCGGACAGCGTACAAAGAAAATTTTTGATATGCTTGAAACAGTTATTGAGAATCACGCAATGCGTATCCAGACCGGTGTGCTAAATGAGATTCTGATGGAGGCGGTCGCATTGCAGCAGCCACCTTCAGATAAAGGAAAACGGTTGAAACTGTTTTATATGACGCAGGTGAGTACAAAGCCGCCGACGTTTGTTTTGTTTGTCAATAAAAAAGAACTGATGCATTTTTCGTATCAGCGGTATATCGAAAACCGGATTCGTGATACATTTGGTTTTATGGGTACACCGATTCGTATTTTTATCAGGGAACGTAAAGAAAAGGAGTAATTTATCATGGAACTTGTTTATTCAATAATCTTTTTAATCATTGGTTATGGCTTTGGAAGCTTTTCAACCGGTTATGTGGTTGGAAAGATGAGTGGACATAATATCCAGTCGGAGGGAAGTGGCAACATCGGCACAACCAATGCTCTTCGTACTATGGGAGCAAAAGGCGGTGCGCTTACCTTTGCCGGAGATTTATTAAAGGCATTTATTCCGACACTTTTGGTACGTTTTGTTTTTTGCCCGAACATGGGATATTCACCGGAACTGACCTATCTTATGACTTTGGTGATTGGTCTTGGTGTTGTAATTGGACATAATTTCCCTTTTTACCTTCATTTTAAAGGCGGCAAGGGAATTGCGGTATCGGCGGCAGTTATTGTTGCTTCTTCATCCAATACAAGCCTTGGCTGGATTATGATTGGTATCTTTTTGGCATTGTTTATTATTGTAGTTGGAATTACCAGATATGTGTCTCTTGGCTCGTTGATTGTTGTGTGGTATTTTCCACTTTATGTGATTTTAGAGTACCATAGGATTGAAACGTCTTTGTTTGTCATTATGCTTGTCATTGCGCTCATTTTTACAGCACTTGCCTACTTTAAGCATGCGGGAAATATAAGACGGTTAATGAATCATACAGAACGTAAATTGGGAGAAAAAAAGGAAAAGGAGAACGAGTAGATGAAACATGTTAGTTTTTTGGGAGCAGGAAGCTGGGGAACCGCACTTGCTATTTTGTGTGCAAACAATGGACATCAAGTTACGATTTGGTCAAAGGTAAAAGCAGAGACCGATATGCTCAAAGAGCATAGAGAACATCTGGAACGTCTGCCGGGGGTAAAACTTCCGGATAGTATTGTGATTGAAGAAGATTTGGAAAAAGCATGTACCAATCAGGATATTATTGTATGGTCAGTCGCTTCTCCGTTTGTCCGTTCGACGGCACAGGAAGCAAAGCCTTTTATCAAAGATAATCAGATTATTGTAAATGTCGGCAAGGGAATCGAGGAAAATACATTGATGACATTATGCGAAATCCTTGAGGATGAGCTGCCGATGGCCGATGTCTGTGTGCTTTCCGGACCAAGCCATGCGGAAGAAGTTTCCCATGGAGTACCAACAACGGTTGTTGTCGGAGCAAAGACGGAAAAGACGGCGATGTTTGTACAGGATGTGTTTATGAGTGACCGCTTCCGTGTATATACAAGTCCGGATATGATTGGTATTGAACTTGGCGGTGCATTGAAAAATGTGATTGCTCTGGCTGCCGGTATTCTGGATGGCATGGGACTTGGCGATAATACAAAAGCTGCTTTGATGACACGTGGAATCGCTGAGATTTCCAGACTTGGTGTGGAACTTGGCGGAAAAATGGAAACATTCTGCGGTTTATCAGGAATCGGCGATTTAATCGTAACCTGTATCAGCACCCACAGCCGGAATCATAACTGTGGTTATATGTTAGGACAGGGCAAGACGTTAGAGGAAGCAAAGAAAGAAATCAAGCAGGTTATCGAGGGCGTAAACTGTGCAAAAGCCGCGATGGCACTTGCCAATAAAAACCATGTAACAATGCCAATTGTGGAACAGATTAACGCAATTTTATTCTCCGATAAAACGGCAGAGCAGGCAGTGGCAGACTTGCTGATGCGCGATAAAGCCAGTGAGTACAAGAGTTTGACGTGGTAGGGAATGCCTAAACGTAAGCAGAAGGTCTAAAATACAAATATTTGCCAGCGGATTTTTGCACTTGTAGTGAGTTAAAAATCCGCTGGCTTTTCAATACGGATATTTTTTATGCCGGCAGCGATTAAGGCAACGCTATTTCGTAGATTTTAGCGAAAGAGTTGTTTTTGCTTGGGAAAATTTAACAAGCTATGCAACGCTTTTCTGATTTTTATGAAATTAGCGTTGTTTTAGTGCTGTTTTTAACTTATTTTAGTCATTAAAACAGGAAAAAATGCAACGTTTTATGTTTTTTTTCGCAATTAAAGTTGTTTTGGTATCTTCATGATAAATTGGTGTTGACACGTAAATGTGTGTGTGATAGTATATGTATAACAGTTAGGGTGCTTTGTGACCCTGACGTTATCTATCAGTACGGGCTTGTACTGGTTTCGACAGGCCAGCTGAAGACGGTGAAGCTATCCGTGGACTGTGACCACGTTAAAACGCAGACTTAAATTTAAACGCTGATAATAATAAATTAGCTTACGCTGCCTAATTATGGCGGCTGTTGTGCTTAGGCGTCCTACAACCTAGGTTACAGCATCATTCCTTTGTAGGGAACCTTACCGGTAAAGCTTTGAATCGGTAAGAGAAACATGAAGCTACTGATAGTTAGTGGGTGTTAGTTCCCGCTATTTGGAGGGAATGGTTTTCGCAAGAGAACAAAAGAACTGACTATGATAGTAGAAGAACGTGGGATTCTGGTTTGGACGCGGGTTCGACTCCCGCCAGGTCCATTATATGCACTGAGGAGGGACTCAACGAAGTTGGGAGGAGTTCTGACGACATATGTAGAGTATGTCCGAAGTTGTTTGGTGTATCGAAAAAAATAGCGGTGCTGTATATGAATAAAGATATACAGTACCGTTATTTTTATGGTATAATTCGGATATGAATTTGACAAAATGGGATTTATAGAAGAGATGTAAAGGCAATCGGTAAACATATTAATAATGCATTAAAGAAAGAGTTGGCTAATTCAGTTGTCGTAAATTTTGCGACAACTGAATTAGATGGAAAAGAGTTTAATAATGAATTAATTAGACAAAGAAATGTGCAAAAAATGCACATTCCAAATTCTCAACAAGATTGAGTATCTTATGGAAAGGAAATCGCAATGCAGACAACAGACTCGGTCCGCAGCGTCAAAGGTGTTGGCGAAAAAGCGGAACAAAATCTTCACAAATTAAAAATTGAAACGGTTGGAGAACTGCTAGAGCACTACCCAAGAAACTACGATGAAATCAAGCCGGTTTATCCGATTGAAGCATTGGAAGAAGGAGATATAGCGGCTGTAGAAGGCGTGCTTATGGCGCGGCCGCAGATTATGAAACGTGGCTCAAAAAGTATTTTAACGATAACGCTGCGGGATACGACCGGCAGTTTGCTAATTACGTGGTTTAATATGCCTTTTCTGAGAAATCAGTTAAAAATGGGGACAAGATATTTGTTCCGTGGAAAGGTTGAAAAGCGAAACGGGCGGTTGCAGATGGTGCAGCCAAAGCGTTACACAAGGCAGGAATTTTACAAAATTGTAGGAAAAATGCAGCCGATTTATCCGCTTACGGCGGGGATTACCAATCATGCTATGGCAAAATTAATGCAGGAGGCAATCACGGAGGTAGAGGATTTCAAAGAATTTTTACCGGCGGATTTGCGCAAACGCCAGCAGCTGATTGAATATAAAAAAGCGATGCGTCAGATTCATTTTCCGGCTAATTATAAGGAATTGAAAGAGGCGAGGAAAAGACTTGCCTTTGATGAGTTATTTTTATATACAATGGCGCTTAATTATATCCGTGAAAATGGAAAAGAAATCAGCACACACCGGATTCAAAAGACAAAAGAGGCTGCTGAGTTTTTGGAAAATCTTCCATTTTCGCTGACCGGCGCACAGAAAAAAGTGTATGAAGAAATCTGTGCGGATATGGAAGGCGGTTTTGTAATGAATCGTCTGGTACAGGGAGATGTTGGTTCCGGAAAAACGATTGTTGCCGTGTTAGCCCTTTTGGAAGTTGTTAAAAACGGATATCAGGGAGCGTTCATGGTACCGACAGAAGTATTAGCGGCACAACACTATCAAAATCTGACGAAATTACTGGCAGATTACAGCGTGACGGTTGGACTATTGTCCGGTTCTCTTACCGCAAAAGAAAAGAGACAGGCAAAAGAAAAAATTGCTTCCGGGGAATGGGATATTGTGATTGGAACGCATGCGCTCATTCAGGATGGTGTTGCATTTGCCGATTTGGGACTTGTGATTACCGATGAACAGCATCGTTTTGGTGTAAAGCAGCGTGAGAAACTTTATCAAAAAGGAAAAGAACCACATGTTCTTGCGATGAGTGCGACGCCGATTCCAAGGACGCTTGCGTTAATTTTGTACGGCGATATGGATTTGTCTGTGATTGATGAAAGACCGGCTAATCGTTTGCCGATAAAGAACTGTACAGTCAACACGGATTATCGTCCGAATGCCTATCGATTTATGTTAAAACAGATTGAAGAAGGGCGGCAGGTGTATATTATCTGCCCGATGGTGGAACAGGACGACGAATCCGAACTGGAAAGTGTAATGCTTTACACCGAGGAACTCAAAAGCCAGTTTCCACCTTCGGTAACGATTGAATATCTTCATGGGAAAATGAAACCGGCGCAGAAAGAAGATATTATGGCACGTTATGCAGAAGGTGAAATCGATATTTTAGTTTCAACAACAGTGATTGAGGTTGGAATTGATGTGCCAAATGCTAGTGTGATTATGATAGAAAATGCAGAGCGTTTTGGACTGGCGCAGTTACATCAGCTTCGAGGACGAGTCGGACGCGGTAAGTGGCAGTCCTATTGTATTTTGATGTCGACAAAAGAAACCAAAGAGAGCAGGGAGCGGTTGCAGGTTTTAGTCAATTCCAACGATGGATTTTATATTGCAAAAGAAGATTTGGTACTCCGCGGGCAGGGGGATTTATTCGGCATCCGTCAGAGCGGAGAGCAGGTGTTCTTAATTGCCGATATTTTTGAGGATGCCAAGTTATTGCAGCAGGCATCCAAAGAGGCAAAGGAGATGTCGGCGGATGAAAAAGCACTTCTGTATAAGAAAAATGAGCGTTTAAGAAATCGTTTGAACCGGTATTTGGGACAGATTACGCTGTAAGGTGAATGTTTTCCTTGAAAAAAAGGCGTAAATCATATACAATGAAAACGATAAGCATTGGGAAGGAAGAATTGGATATGAGAGTGATTGCAGGAAAGGCAAGGCGGCTTCCTCTAGTCTCTCCGGAGGGCAGGGGGACAAGACCTACGACCGACCGGATTAAGGAAACGCTTTTTAATATTTTACAGGATGACATTCCAGGCTGCCGTTTTTTGGATTTATTTAGTGGAAGCGGAGCAATTGGAATTGAGGCAATCAGCAGAGGCGCCAAAGAAGCAGTCTTTGTTGAATTTGGCAAAGAAGCACTTTCCTGTATTCGGGCAAATTTGAAAAAAACAAAGCTAGAAAGTCAGGCAGTTGTATTTCCGGTGGAAGTCAGTTATGCGATTTCCAAACTGGCAAGACAGCAGGAAACTTTTGATATTATTTATGCCGACCCTCCCTATGAGAGAGGGTTTGAGCCAAAGATTTTAGAGTGGCTTGGTGATGCTAAAATCATGAATCCGGATACGATTTTGATTTTAGAAACTTCGTTAGACACACCGGTCGATTATGTTGACACCGAGCAGTTTGAAATTGTGAGAATCAAAGAATATAAAAACAATCAGCATGTGTTCCTTCGTGCCAAATAAGGGAGCCGGAAGAACGAGAAAAGGAGAAGAATATGAATCCATCCAGAATTGAGCAGGCAATTGACGAGATTTACAATTATGTAGAAGAGTGTAAACCATCAAAACTTTATCCAAGTAAAGTTGTCGTAGACCGCGAGCAGCTTTATGATTTATTAGACGAACTTCGTTTGTGTGCACCAGAAGAAATCAAACGCTATCAGAAAATCATTACAAACCGCGAGGGCATTTTGAATGAGGCACAGCAGCGTGCGGAGGACATGCTTTCTCAGGCACAGCAGCAGACCGCACAGATTCTTGACCAGAATGAGATTGTTCAGACTGCATATCAGCGTGCGGAGGACATTATGCGTCAGGCAACGGAAGAGGCTGAGCGTCTGGTGAATGCCGCACAGGACGAAAGTGATCAGATGAGAAAAGCAGCACTTTTGTATACAAATGATTTATTGAGCGAGGCACAGGGACATGTGGAAGAATCATTAAAAGAAATTGATAATAAATCCCGCATGCTTACCAGCGCACTTAAAAACAGTATTCAGTTGATGAAGAGTAATAAGGAAGAACTTATGATGCAGCTTGAGCCGACCAAAGCAGCCGCAGCCAGTGAGCCGCAGATGCCGGAAGAGCCGGAACAACTTGAGCCACAGCCACAAGGACAGGAATCCTTTGAGGTTCCGGAAGATGCCTTCTTAAAAAATGCAGAAGAGTAAATAAACCAGACCGCCGGTAATTACGGCATTTATCAGTTTATTAATAAGATATGGGAAAATGGGAAGTTCTGACTGCGATAGAACACTGCTCGTTTGTGCGGCTGCACACAGACCGCCAAAGGCAAGAATCGAAGCACTTAGAACTTCTTTTATTTGCAGAGAAAGTGGAGCAGTTGCAACATAGGACATTCCGGTTGTGATTTCCATAGAACCAAGACAGGCAATGCCGAATAAACTGGAGGTAGGCAAAAGCATTTTCAAGAAACAGGCAAAAATCGAAAACAAAATCACATAGCCACCGATTTTTGTAATCAGGATAAAACTATCCAAAATAATTTTATCCATTAGTTTGGAGAAAGGAAGCTTTTGCGGGGAACATGCATTTTGTGTACTGCTGCCATGGAAAGTGTTTTTATTTCTGCCGGTTATTTTCAGAATGAAAGAAACAAAAAAACTTCCTAAAAAAGCGGACAGAACCAGTGTGAGGAAAAAAAGGATCGCTTTTGGTGTTGAAACATTTAAGATGGTGCTGCAACAGTACCCCATGATAAACATGGGACTGGGATTATTGACAAATCCAAGATAAAAATAAGCTTTGTCTGTTGTCAGCAGTCCTTTTTCATATTGTTTACTCACCAAATCCGCACCGGCGGGATAACCGCACAGCAGACCAAGAAGGAGAAATGCCGGATGTTCGGATGCTTTTTTTAATTGCAGCCGGAAGAAATTTAAGGCAATAAAAAATGGAAGAAGTGTCGGGATTAGTTCGCAAATCCACAGAGAACAGCCATATTTACTGCCGGAAATCGCTGCTTCCGGGCAAAATAAAAGGAAGCCGATAAAGAGAAGTGAGCCGACAATCATAAACAATACCTCACGGTTTTTACTCTATCTTATGCGGTAGAGATGGACAAATAGAAGTGTTTTGTGTTACGATAATCAGAAAGGATGGAAAAAGAATGGAGGGGCAGACTTTGAGCGAAAAATCAGAGAAAATGATAGAAGCCATATTAGAAAGTTACAAAGAGTATCCGGTTACAGTTCGGATGGATACGGAGAATATTGTAAATAAAAATGTATTGATTCAGGTATTGGAAGAACTTCGCCGGATTTTGTTTCCGGGATTTTTTGATACCAACCGCGTGAGAAGTGAATATATCAAATATTTAGTGGGCGACCGCATGGAATTTGTCCAGTACCATCTCCGCAAGCAGATTGCACGCGTATTAGGAAATGATGAGACATGTGACCAGTGCCCAAAATCGGATTTATCAAATAAAGCAGAAAAAATTGTTGAAGAATTTTTCTCAAAAATCCCGATGATACGAGAGTATTTATACACCGATGTTCAGGCAGCATATGATGGTGACCCGGCAGCATACAGTACCGATGAAGTTATTTTTTCTTATCCCGGTATTTTTGCTATTACGGTTTACCGCATTGCCCATGAACTGGTGCTTCTTGGTGTGCCGTTGATTCCACGTATTATGACAGAGTATGCACACAGCCTGACAGGAATTGATATCAATCCGGGTGCTGCCATCGGCAAGTATTTTTGCATTGACCATGGAACCGGCATTGTAATTGGTGAGACAACAACAATTGGAGACCATGTAAAAATTTATCAGGGAGTTACGCTTGGAGCGTTATCCACTAAACGCGGTCAGCTTCTTAAGGGCGAAAAGAGACACCCAACAATCGGAAACAACGTAACAATTTACTCCGGAACCTCGGTACTTGGCGGTGATACCGTCATTGGCGACGGTGTTACAATTGGCGGTAATGCATTTATTGTTAAATCGGTTTCCGCCGGCATGAAAGTAAATGTGAAAAATCCGGAATTGCAGTATAGCAGAGATTCGAGAAGTGAGTTAGAGCAGGATGGATTCTGGGATTGGGTGATTTAGAATTATCCATTGCACAAATTTATAAATGTACGCTTGTTTTTTTGAAAATTCAGGCGTATAATAATACGGTATGAATAACAGACATAGTATTTAGCTACGCTCTGAAATGGAGGTTATGATGAAAGTATTAGTTATTAACTGCGGAAGTTCTTCACTGAAATATCAGTTGATTGACTCCGAAACAGAGGTTGCATTGGCAGTGGGTCTTTGCGAAAGAATTGGAATTGACGGACGTTTGAACCACACACCAAATGGTGGAGAAAAGGTTGTAATTGAGCAGGCTATGCCGGACCACGAAGTAGCAATCCGCATGGTATTGGATGCTTTGACGAATGAAAATTATGGTGTCATCAAAAACTTAGATGAAATTGACGCTATTGGTCATCGTTTGGTACATGGTGGTGAGAAATTTACAAAATCCGTTATTATAGATGACGAAGTAATTGCCGGTGTTGAAGAATGCAGTCCTTTGGCACCATTACATAATCCGGCAAACTTAATCGGTGTCCGCGCTTGTCAGGCAATTATGCCGGGCGTGCCAAACATCGGTGTATTTGATACCGCCTTTCATCAGACTATGGAACCGGTTGCTTATATGTACGGTCTTCCATATGAGTATTATGAAAAATATAAAGTACGTCGTTACGGCTTCCACGGAACAAGCCACAGCTTTGTTTCCAAGCGTGCGATTCAGATGTTGAACCTGGACCCGGATAATTCTAAAATTATTGTCTGCCACCTTGGTAACGGCTCCAGTATTTCCGCTGTAAAGAACGGAAAAGTTGTAGATACCAGTATGGGTATGACACCAATGGAAGGTCTTGTTATGGGAACCCGCTGCGGTGATATGGACCCGACTATCGTTGAGTATCTTGCACACAGCCTGAATAAATCCTTAGAGGAAGTTATGGTTATCTTAAATAAAAAATCCGGTGTGCTCGGTATTTCCGGCATTTGGACAAGGCTTCTAACGAAGGAAATGAAAGAGCAAAACTTGCCGTTGAGGTATTCAGCTACCGCACAGCAAAATATATTGGTTCTTATATCGCAGCCATGAATGGTGTAGATGCTATCGTATTTACTGCAGGTCTTGGCGAGAACAACATCGTTGTACGTGAGCAGGTTCTGAGTCACTTTGGTTATATGGGAATCACATTGGATAAAGAAGCAAACCAGATTCGTGGTGAGGAGAAGATTATTTCCACACCGGATTCTAAGGTTACCGTTGCTGTCATTCCGACAAACGAGGAATTGGCAATTGCTCATGAGACGGTTGCTCTTTTGAAATAAGATTTTGTAAAAGATAATTGGAAAATTCGACTATTTTTTCTAAAAAACTGTTGACAAGACTAGGTCAAGCAAGTATAATGGAAAAAGTGTTTGAGTAATTCAGAGGAGGTGTAATCGACATGAGTATCTGTCCTAAGAATAAATCTTCGAAAGCGAGAAGAGATAAGCGTAGAGCAAACTGGAAGATGACTGCTCCAACTTTGGTAAAATGCAGTAAATGTGGCGCTTTGATGGTACCACACCGTGTTTGCAAAAATTGCGGAAGCTACAATAAAAAAGAGATTATCTCTACTACAGCAGAATAATTGTGACGGCTTAGCCGTGTACAGATAAAATAAAGACGAGAGGAGAAACCGATTGGTTTCTTATCTCGTCTTTATTTTTGTATATATTTTTTCTATCTTGTCAACCCTAATTCAAAAAGCAAAGGAGACGATTTTTTGAGTTACCAGATTTTAATGGACAGCTGCGGCGATTTATCGGAAGGAATGAGAAATAATGAGCATCTGCGGATGATTCCTCTGCAAATCCGAGTGGGGCAGAAAGAGTGGCCGGACGATGGACATATCAATAAACAGGAGTTGTTTGATGAAATTTTAGAGACGGATGTGCTGCCAAAATCGGCGTGTCCGGCACCGGATGCTTATTTGCAGAGGTTCGATAAAAATGCAGACCGTATTTATGTGATAACGGTTTCTTCAGCTCTTTCCGGTTCTTATAACAGCGCGAGCCTGGCGAGAAAACTTTGGCGGGAGGAGAACAAAGGAAAAAAGGGGCAGAAAATTTATATCATTGACAGCAAAAGTGCATCCGCGGGGCAGACATTACTGGCAGGAGCATTGATGCGTTGGGAAAATAAAGGGTATTCCGAAGATGAAATTCGTAAGCGGATCAAGAAACTTCGCAGGGATATGATGACGAAATTTGTGCTAAATGATTTGACGATGTTAGAGCGAAGCGGAAGATTAAATGGTCTTCAGGCAAAACTTGCGGACGCTTTTCATATCTGTCCGATTTTGGCATCGACCGATGAAGGAACCATTTGCCAGACCGGTCAGGCGAGAGGTATGAAACGTGCGTTGTCTGCGATGGTGCGTGCAATTGGAAATGAAAATAAAGAAAAAAAGATTTCGCATATTGTAATTTCACACTGCGGGCAGGAGGCAGGAGCATATGAAGTAAAGAAAAAATTAAATAAGATACTCCCGGATTGTCAGATTCACATTGTTGAGACGGGAGGGATTGCAAGTGTTTATGCAGGAATTGGCGGTATTATTCTGGCATATGCATAAATCCATTAATGAGGCGGCAGACGGAATCAGTTGCTAGTTCCGTATTTTCTTCCCATGGTATAAAAACTTTCTTGTCTTTTCGGGTGAGCGAAAAAACAGGAGAATCCCAGTCGGTGCCAGCCGGCAGCGGAAGAAATCTGCCGTCTTTTTTGATGTAGCAGTTAGCGGCAGTTGCTTTCTGACGGTAGGCAGGTTCGACAAAACAGCCAACCCTTTTATGTACCGCCATATCTTCCTTTGGCAGATAATAATAATTTTTATAGTCGGCAAAAAAGTGGTACAGCGTACCTTCCCAAAGTGGCACCTCGATAGAAAGTGATTTCCCTTCAAAAGAAAAGGAGATATCACCTTTTTGAAAGGAAAGATTTGCCGGCACTTTTTTCTCTAAAGTGTCGGTAAATAAAACGCTGTGTTCCGTTGTATGCACACTCGGGCATATCGGTTTATACGTTGTGTAGGCAAGGAGAAGTGCACATACAATGGTACCAATCAAATCATCTTCATTATGAAAGAGCAGTCTTTTCTTTTTTTCTAAGGATTCCGGATTATGAAAAAATTTCTCATGCATAAATTCCGTGTAAAGTGTGATACATTCTTTTCCGCTTAAAAGTTCATGTCTGGTAAAACCAGCAAGACGCTCCATTGTAATCAATTTTTGGTTGGGAACAGGGAAATATTTTTTGATGTGTTTGACTGCCCGGTAAAGGTCAAGTGTCTGCTTCCCGGCAAACGGGGACGGCATATGATTTGTGCGGTATTTCTTTTCCAGATAAGGGATGTCAAAGGTAGCACCATTATAATGCGCAATCCATTCGTACTTTTCTGAAAACTCAGAAAATGCCTGCAAAAGACGTACTTCACTCACATAATCATCGGCAAACCACTGGTTTAGAACCCACTCATTATTTTCAAAGGTAATTGTGCCAATCAGATAAAGAGACGAAACAGCAGCAGAAAGCCCGGTAGTTTCAATATCAAAAAAGCAGATGTTTTCTGCCGGAGCCGGTAAGACAGACGCTGCATTGTTAAGTTGTTTTTCGTAGGAAGTAAGTACCTTTGCTGTGTGTTCCATGGTTAATCCCTTCTTGTTTTTTTGCTGTAGTTCGTAAAAATCTGAACTTATCATAGCAAGAAATGAAAGGATTTGCAATGTTTGTAAAGCTGCTTGATAAATATTAGCGGATGAAAAGAGGCGGCTATAGTATGACTTAGCCCAATTACCAAGTTTTATACAATTAGTTTATGCCATATGTTTGCTATCAATTCCTTTGGATTCCAGTAATTCCGTAGAAAAACTTTGTGACGAGTGGGTTTTGAGTACGTCGGT
>ERZ827450.771-NODE-771-length-40244-cov-42.765085_pt1 | contig 40244 bp, 48 predicted proteins | sample MGYA00519773_ERZ827450 | MGnify/ENA primary metagenome ERZ827450 (study PRJEB31778, sample SAMEA3449306) | human gut metagenome | biome: human gut; feature: human-associated habitat; material: faeces | place: United Kingdom | collected 2010/2012 ...
TACAAAGCCTCCATAGGCCAGAGCATCTGTGTCGCTCGTCTGCCCCGTGGAGAAGAAGTCAACACAAGGATTGCTGTCCTCCATATAAGAGAGGAAGTATTGATTGGCGTTTACGAAATCGTTCTCGCCTTTACCTTTTACGGAAACAATCAATCCTTCTTCGCCTTTTACCGGGTTATTGTAACAGCATACCTGATTTATGAAGGCTCCTTGAATATCGCATTGGAACCAGCCATTGATGTCCTGAACCCGGTTATACAGCAACCCTAAAAGCCTTCCGTCGCCAGTAGTACCCCACCAGATTGGGTCAGGGTCTTTCTGAATCGAATGAGAAGTAATCCCATAATCAAACAAATCGGATGCCATAATCGTCACATCTTCCGATGTGTAGCCATCAATCTGGAAAGAGTAGATTGACTGGATAACACCCTTTTTGTCTCTAGGGATGAAAAACAGGCTCTCCGTCATCAGTTCCCCTTGCGCCACAGAAGAACCCCATCTGGATTGCTCTTTAATAATGGGTACAGGATTGCTTGAGTCGCTGTCGTTCAGCACCCATTCGCCAATGTCTGTTCCTACTATCAAATCCTTAGAGGAAGACAACCATTGAATCTTTTGGCTCTGGTTCGCGCCTATCGTCAAATCCCAGCCGGAATCTGCCATGTCGTCCACAGAGAACTCATTATACCTGTCAACACGGGAAGCCCATATTGTTTGGGGTTGGGCCTTGGTTGAAGCCAATATCAGCCGCCCATTACGCAACGCTATGCAGGAAGGATAGCCTTTTTCTACAGAGAAAGCACACTTGACTAAATCGTTAAACTTGGCCGAATAGTAGTTGGTGCTACTGACATTGGTTTGAGTCAGCTGGTAGTTGCCCCTCCCAAACAAGGAACTAAATGTTTTGAATATGCCATCCAGCACAGGGGCATACATCATTGGCATAATGGTCAGGTTTTGGAATACCGTCGCATCTGTCGTTGTTGAAGTAAGTCTCTTTTGATTAGGCCACACGGCAAAGGGAATGTCTGTCTGATAAACACCACCTCCATTATCAACCTCAATGGACTGGCCAGCATCACCAGTATCGGTGGACACGGTTCCGTTCTCACCAATATAAACAAGCCCAACAAATACGCCCGGAGTGTTGCTTCCCGACATGCTAAGCTTCCTCGGATTTGAGAACCAGTTATTGTTGATTCGGAAGACTGTGTAGCCGCCGCCAGAAGGATAGCCTGAAAAGACCTTGCTATTCTCCAAATAACTTACAAGAACCCCTTTGGTTGTCGCCACTTCTGCGTCTGTGCTAAGAGTCCAGTCGCCTCGAACGTAGCGGCACACAATATTAGCCATGCGGAAAAAGTTAATGGGAATTCCAACGTTGGTGCCAGTAGCGAAGTTGTATATGTTCCCATTCAATACGCCGTCCGTTTTGTTCATCAGGCAGGAGCCGATAACAATATCCCCCGGAGTATATTCTTTTAACCACTCGGCAATTCGAGTCCCGTCGTTGCCTGTTAATTGCGAGACGGAACCATCAGAAAGGAAATACCTGTCCCCAAAAACAGCGTTGATAGTGTTTAAGGAGACGCTGGTGTCCTCATAGACGTAATAGGGAATATCCGGGTATGTCTCATGGTTCCTACAAAACATGGGACTATCGGGATTAGTTCCTTGGCTTTTATCCCTTATATAGTAGTCGTCGCTCTTGGGATAAGTCAGGAAGTCCATTGTTGTCAACTTGAAGCCGATAACAGCTTTTTCCTGATAAATCTTTTCGTTGCCCTGATATATCTGTTTAATCGGGAAAACGGCGTTGTTGTAATGCTCAATTTTATAATCGTTCCCAGCGAACACTTTCGACGTGTCGCCAAACATTTGAGCCATTATTAGCGACGTCCTGTTGTCGTTGTTATTAAAGCTTTTATCAGGCACATCTCCTTGTCCAAAATTCACTTTAATCCCAATGCCGCTAAAATCTGAACCAGCATTAAAGGTTTCTTTGAAAGAAACATAAGATTGAGCATCGGTCGAACTCCCCGGAGTTCCCCCAATAACAAAACTTAACAAGTTGCCCAAAGAAGAATCAACCTCGACTTCGGAGGAGGAATACTTATAGAGGCCTAACGTTCCATAACTGTTATTACATCCTATGCTTGCGTAAAGCTTGTTTCCTCGCCACGTCAGGAAGCAATAAATGTTGATAGGTATGTTTTTATTGAAATCGCTAAAATCTACAGTCTGGTCAGAGCTAACGCCAATGTTTCCCAGTTGATGTACAACTCCATCCGAAGTAGTTATAGCCCACTTCGTATCGGCGCCACTACCGCTAAAACCAAAAGCAATAGATTTGTTGTCCTTAAAGTTTAAGGTAAAGAAAGGTTGTGTTTTTGCATTTAGCCTATTAACGCCATACAAACCAAAACACAAAGAGTTTTTTGTGGAAAGATTCGTGTTTGAGGAGGTGTCAAACTCAACAACATACTTGTCCTCTGCCATCGACGTCTGCGGAAGTTGTGCTGGCTTCGCCGTCCTTGTTAATTCCAGAGGGAAGAAATCAGGATGCACTATCCACATCTTGTCGTTTTGAGATACATATTTGATTTTAGCTAAGTCCGTATCCCAAAACCTACCATGCCTTTCAGAAGAACTGTCCGCAGCCCAGCCATTAACCCCCGGCATGAATACGGGGTCTATATCAAGATTTACTTCCCACCTTCTAGTCTGGTCTCCAAAATACCCGCATTGGTAAATGGTTGCGAAGGGAGTGCAACCACCGCTCTCATACTTGTTGTCGGAGTGGACGCAAACAATGTATTCCTCGTTGTTGGTGCAAGGGAACTTCAATATCCGAAAAGGATTTTTGAATGCGTCAATCACACCAAAACCCGGTCGCCTCTTTAACATACCAAACTGACGAGGAATAAAGTTCCTCATCAAAGAACAACTCGTCTGGTATTTCTGCATGTCAACTCGTGGGGTGAAGTTCTCGGAAACCTGCCCCCCGTTGAAGTTGAGTTGCATTTGAAATTGCCGGGTATTTGAGGCCATATGTCTGGAAGGTTTTTAGTTTAATCGGGAATGTAGATATAAGAGCCTTGGTAGGGTGCTGTCGTCCCAAACGGATAGCGGCCCCAAGTGGACTGGCTCATAAGCTTGTTGCGGTAGTTGAACCTGCCTCCCGTGTTGTTGATGAAGTCGTTGTCCCGCATCCTGTGCAACTCCCTCTGGTACATGTCCGCTATCATGTTATAGAGTTCAATGTTGTTCGTGATGCGTACACACGTAAGATAGGCCCACCTGATTCCTATGAGCGGTTTTAGCTGGTCAGGTATGCCTTGAAGCGTTGTCCCGTCTGTGGGGGCGGCAATGTAAACCAGCCTCAACTGGTCAACGTTTGCCAAGATGAACTCTCCCTCTATCTGCACAAACTGCGCCTGAATATTCCAAGGCTCTCCATTCACGGATATGATTGTCACCAAGTCGTCAGGCTTCGGGAAAGCATTGTGATAACCAAAGGCCGCCACCTCTGTGGGTGACGGCTCAATGATTACCCTTTTCCGGGCGAAGTTCCATTCGCCATCAATCATGACATCTTGAATAGCGAATGGAAGATATGCCTCTAATGCCTGACCTTCTACTGACTTTTTCCCCGTTTCCGGGTAGCTTTGGATTTTGTATTGGCCTAACAACCCCAAGGCATAATTAGCAATATCTAGGTCAGTCATTGTTTTTTCAGATTAGGGGATAACTAAGTCCATGATAATAGACAGCGTTTTGCTTGCGGCCACAGTGGCGCTGTTCTTGATGCACAAAACAAACTGATACTTCTCTTTGAGAAGTTCGTATGTCATGGCCACACCGTTGACTTCGATTTTGTTATCTACTACCCACTGCGCCGGGTCACAAAGAATCCGAGGCGCGGCTTTGGTGGCGACGCTTGCGCGAACGATTTCACCCAATGTTGCCGTGGCAGTTAGTGCGAGAATGTCTCCACAGCTGTTTACCAAGTTGCCCTGCTTATCTGCGATATACAGTTCAATGGTGTAAGTACCTACACCTACGCCATTATGGGACATTGCAACCGAGGACAAGTCAATCACTACTCCCGGAGGAAGAGGGATGTCTTGGATTTTCGAAGAGGCGGCAGTTTCGGAAGTCCCTGTGGTATAGGTGATTAGATGTTTCAATACCTGACCACGAGACATTTGAGAGTTCAGCCACGGGGGCATTCCCGCCTCAACCTTAGCTAACGCATCACTTTGAACAATAGCCATATATTATACTCCTTCCTTTGTTTGATTAGAAATTACCGCTTGAACCAGAAACATCAATCTTGAGCACGCCCTTGTCTTCGATTCGGGTCGCACCCATTGCGATTTCAGAGTAGGTCTGCCATACATACTGGTTGGTCGGAAGCTCTTCGATTCGCACGAACAACTCTTCAAGCACGCCAAAGGCAACAGAGTTCATCGTGAAAGCGACAAGGCTTCGTACGTTTGCCGTGCTATGACCATCGGTCGGGTCGGTCGCAGCACCAAGCGGACGACTGCCAAACGGGAGCATGTCGGCCGTCAGAGCAATGAAGCGGACACCAAGCACGTTGTCAATATAGCCACTGGCAATGGGTCTCTGGTCGGAGTAAAGGATATTCGTGAATTCCTTGATGCCGTACAGAGCAGCCAGTTCTTCATGCGTACACAGAATCACCATTTCGGGGCCGCCCAAGTCCTGACGTTCCACATCCTGACCAAGCACGTTGCGCATGCCGAAGATAGTCTTGGCCCGCACAATCTTGTCAAAGGTCAGACCGGACGCAACGTAATCGCCAGTCCGCACATATCCCACAGGGATAGTGTTTGCCTTTTCGTTAAACGTCACAGGGATGTCCCCGTTCTCACCAGTCCATGCCGTGCCAATGAGGCCTTCAACCGCAACCATGTCGCGACGGCGTTGCATTTCCATGCGTTCGGCGTCAACGATACGGGGCAGAGGGGAATCAATGGTTCCAGCCTGTTGCATTTCCGTGCGGGAAATTTCATGAGTGGACTTAAAGATTTTCGTCTTAAGCCACCTCTGTCGGAACTCGGCCTGTTGCGGGTTAGTCGCGCCATACAGGTCGGTGATTTGAGTGGAGTTCACAGGGTCAATGATTTGGAACCTGCGCTGTCTGGAATTCATGCCGTAAACCCTCATGAAACGCTCCGTTCTAGAGCGCATCTGCTGAACAGCCGCATAAATCATGGGCGTGTACTCGTTTACAGCAAGCGTCTGGAAGTTTCCGTAATTTGCCATAATTTAATATACTTTTAATTCTTACCGTCAAAATGGGTTCGACAGGTGTCCTTAAATTAGGGCTGTTTAATGAGGAAGACGGCTGTCCTCTTATACTATGAGTGTTAAAGCAAGTGTCCAAACGGGTTGCCTTTAAGAAAACAAATGCACAAACTTTATGAAAAAGCAAACAAAAACAGAGGGGGTACGCTATGCACAAACGTACCCCCTCCTCATTTATCCCTATGTTATCGCCTTTTCGCTCTTATTGAATCATGCAATCACACTGCTGTTTCACAACAGCAAGCGCAGTATGCAACACACGACGAGAGATTGCAATAAAAAAAATGCCCGTTGGAGGAAAGAACACAACATAAGAAACCTCCAACGGGCATTAGCATTTTGTTTTTGGTGTGAGACAAAATACGGAGAAAAAAAACTCACACCATCACAGGGACGATTAAACCCTTACAGCATGGTGCATGCAAGCATAATTTGCTTCACCATTTGATATTTTTGTTCGCAAGGAGCCTGTGGTACAGCTCTCGTGCGTCATGAGGCATTTGGTTTACCGAGCCATACTTGTTAATCAACCCCATGATTTGCTCCTTAGCGTCAGCCGCAGAAGCCTTCATGAATCCGGGGACGGGCATCGTTCCGTCCTGCATACTGGAAACCTTGTCAAACAACGCAGAAAGGATGAAGGGATTGTTCAGAGCGCCCGCCATATCAGGGGACTCAATGTCAATCCCTGCCCTCACAAGGCCGTCCTTGAGCAAGTTGAAGTTGCGCTCATACAAGCCTCCCCACTCCGATTGGAAGTATTTCTTAGCCTCTTTTGCCTGTTCTTCGATTCGCTTGGCATTAGCCTCATTCAGCTTGGCCGCATACCGTTCCTGAAAACGAAGCAACTCCTGCATCGTGTCGGCAGGGATGTTATGCTCATGGGCAAACTGGGCAAACTCTTTAAACGACTCTGCGTCCACCGTCTCTTTGTATTCGTCAGGGACTTGGTAGTCTTCCGCTTTTTCAGGAACACCCAAATGCTCACGCCATGCCTTCTTCTGCTCGTCAGTAGCATCGGCTCCGGGGCGTGTAACCTGTTCCGACTTTTTACCAATAAGCTTGTTGGCATTAACAAAGCCTTTGATTAAGTCATTGATATTGTTATACTTATTGGACAAGCTCTCGCCTCCCTCAAAAGAAGAGGCCCACCCTTCCTTAAACGTGCCGTCTTTGTTTACAATGCTGTCAACAGTAAATGTCTCGGCAGGTTTTTGGGTTAAGGAAGGGTCGCTCAATGACATGGTTCCCGGCATCTTAGTTTCCTGTTTGGCCGGAGGTTGCGCCTGTTGCGCGGCGGGCTGGGTGGTTTCAGTTTCGCTCATATAATGCTTCGATTACTTCAATTAGTGCGTTTATTCCTTCAATATAGAAGAGTTTGTTCTCGTTGAATCCTGCCTTCAATGCGCCTGGAAGATTGTACCTGCTTCCGCTGGCAATCGCCTTGAGGACGAACAGGATGTATTTGTCCGGGTCGGAATCCAATACTTCCTTGGCTTTGTCATACACCTCCTTGGGAATCCTTACCGTGTCCCCAAGAAGGCTGGTGATTTCTACTTGGTCCGTGTTTTTGTCTGCTTCCATGATTAAATCAGATTCATGTCTTTGCTGGCCGCTCCAAGATTCTTCTGCACTTCCGAGAATGTCTTGGCATTAGCCATCTGGTTTGCCTCGTCTTGAGCCGCTTGGCGTTCTCTCCTCATCTGTTCCACCTTCGCCTCCGTCCTAGAGTACTTGGGTGACAGGCCAATATCAAGCATGCTCCTTCGGAAAATATAGTCAGCATTCACAGAGTCCAGAACGGTCGGGTCGATTTGTGAAAGAGGAATGACTACCGTTTGCAGGAACTCCGTAAACAAGGTCGGCTGATGCCTGTCCAAAAGAATCTGGAACGGCGTGCAGAACTGGATATGGTAATCCCTCAAAGGACGGACATAACCATGTTGCACCAGCGTGTTGTAGCAAAAGTCCACCAAGGGTTGCAGGAATTGTTCAATCAACCTCGTATAAGCCGTAGAGCTGATGCGTGCCGAATAAGACTCAATCATCTGCGCTACTGTGGCTTTCATGTATTGCGGGTCCTTCACCTGCAACAGCGGCATAAACAAATTAACGTCACATGCCTCATTGATGACACGCTCGAACCGCTCAATTTGCCATTGACAGTCAGAGGTTTGTGATGCCTGTTGGAACAGGGGCGACGGCCTTGCCTGAATGTTCAGCGGGTTAAAGGTTGTTACCTCCCCGGCGCCATAGCCAATGTTCCCTTGGAAGCCTTCGGGTACAAGCATCGGCGGGAAAATCTTCTGTTGGGCCGCCTCTGCCAACGCTTTCAGGCAATTCACCAACTCAATCTGGTCTGCCAAGGAAACCTTCCCAAACCCATACCCATACGGGCTGTTGGGCAAGTCAAAACAGTTGCAACAAATGACAGGACAGTTCTTGAAGAATTGCTCAAGCAATACGTCGCCTGTTGCATCGTACACGGAACGAAGCACCCACTCCTTGCCGTCTGCACGGGCAATAAGCCCTTCGTCCCCGGTGCGCTCCACTCGCTCCAACAAATGGAACACAAGGTAGTTGTCCGGGCTGTTAGAGTTGGCCATGTATTTATCCTTCACCGTTTGAGGCAAATTCTTTTCCGGGAACGTGGCTACAATGTCTTGGTTTCGCATCCAGTCGTCCCAACAGAACATATTCATCCGGCCAAATTTGTCTTTGTCCACCATGAATGTCCCAACGGGAATTGAATAAAAGCTAAAGCCTCGCTTCCTTGTGTCCCACTCTGCCCAAAAAGCGCCAATGCCATAAGCCGCCCTGTCCCAGAAGAAAAGCTCGCTTGCCGTGTGCAGGTTGCTGTTCCTCATGAACATGGACACAACCCTAGCCGTCTCGGCATATTCGTCGTCAACAGTGCTTGTCACCAGCTCCCTGTCTGCCGCTTTCGCCAAGGGCGTAAAGGTGAACCACTCACTAGCCTTGGGCATTACAAGCTCATGCTGGCCTGTTGCATTCAACCTCAACGCACGCTCAAGCGTCGTGTCAATATATCCCTCATTATTAGGTGTGGATTCCTGTACAGCTCCATTCAGGTTAAACCGCCTGTCTGGCTCTACAAACTCCGCAACTCGTTGCCAGTTAGACACATATCTCTGTCTGTACGAATAGAGTTGCTCCCTCTTCTGCTTTGGACTCTGGTTGTTGTACAACATATTACTGGCCTAAAAAGCTTTTACCAATGCCGCCTGTTCCCATCCCTCTGGATGCAACAAACGTATTTGAGAAAGAACTCCTGCGCCTGTTTGCCTCCGACTGGCTCCTTACTGCCTCCTGTTGCGTCTTATACGTCTCTACAGGTTTGGGGGCCTCCGGTGCCTTGGTTGACTCGCCTTTACCCTTGCTGGCAACACTATCAGCCGCACCACCCAAGGCCGCACCAATTGAAGTCCCCACGCCGGGCGCAATGATTGTTCCTACTACTGCTCCTACTGCACTTCCTACTCCTGACATTTTTTACTCCTTAGTTTAAGTTTTATGTATAAGTCCAACTCCTTACGTGAGTAAACATACAACTTTCCTCTCCTATGTCCACTACCAAATTGAAGGTGGGCACTTGCCTTTAAGTGCTTTAAAAAGCCAACATAGTCTCCAATACCCAAAAAAAAGAAAAAGCCATTGGCCTCCTCATAGTCCACAGCGCTATCGGAAATATGCCTTGTCCGAAGAAACTCTGACTCCATGCCCCACACACGAACCTCCTCCGGGTCGATGCGGTAGTAGTGTCCCAGCACAAGCCCGCCTCCGGTATAGAGGCGCACGCCTCCCTCGTGAAGCTTCCATGCCTCACTCAACCCCATACCTGCGTCCCTCCTTAACACCTTGTCAGATTCGGAAAGCACGCTCAAACCGTCCTCGCCAGTTATGTCCAATGTTTCGCTCACGATGATATTTCCCAAATGTACATGTTATTCCCGCCTTATAGTCTTGGGTTGTTGGACCTTGCACAAGCAAATTGTTCATTTTCGCCTCCGCTACATACCTCAACGGGTCTGCCCAATGGGACGCATTGTCATGCACAATCTCATTCTTGAATATGCCTCCCTCGCTTACCTCTGGCTTGCACCTGTAGCTTAACCAGTAGCTATACGCCCTGCCTGTCCCCTCCACGTCAAACCGGAACAGGTCAAACATACCCAAAAGGTAATTGATGCCTATCCATTTGTCTTTCGATTTCGGTAACAACTGTATGCCCGGCAACCCTGCCTCCTGCCACATCTGCGCCTGTGTCATCCCCGTGTCCGTCATGTACCCTCCGTCATGCGGAAGGAAGTTTGCCTGTAATGTAGGATATTTGCTTTTGAGCCTTGTTACACGCTCTGCCACACGCTCGCTTGCATGCAACCCGCTGTCCAACTCCAATACGTTGATGAAGGGGCCGTCCAGCTGGAATACAAGGTTAATCGTGTTCAGCGGCGCTCCCAAGTCCCATGTGCAATAACACGGCTTCGTTTTATCGTAAACCAAGTTCCTGAAAGCGCCCTCCTGTACTGCCTTGTCCAACACCGCCTCCAATATGGCCCCCTCCATCGGAACCTCAAAAGCCTCTTCCAAGGTCGAAGGGTATTCCTCATTCATTGACACCCCGTGTTGCCTCTTGGCCTGTTGCCACCAACGCTTTTGCTCCTCGGTTACAACAATACCGCTCTTGCTCCTAAGCGTCTCAAAATAACTCTCTGTGGCCGCATTTATCGCCTCTCCCCCTTTCGATTTGTTGTTCTCGTCACTCCACCACGGCAAAAATACCACATGGAAATCTTTCTCCCCTCGCTCCTCCTCCGGCACGCTCAACGCATTCATCACGTTTTCGTAGAATACCCCTCGCTTCCCGCCCCGTACCGTCGTCTCCACGAATATAAAGCCGTCCTTGGCCGCAGGGAAGGTGCCGTTTACTATTTCTGCCGCTCGCTTCGGTTCGCTCGTCGCTATGGTACCAAGCTCTGATATGTGGGCAAAACCAAGTCCACTACCTCGGAAATATTTACCGCCAACTATCTCGCTGGCCCTCCTCCCTGTCATCTTCACTATGATGCGGGACTGGAAATAGCTTATCTCAAACAACCCCGGCAATTTCCGCTTCAAACTGTCCAAGGCTACCTTCACAATGTCCGTCAGCTTTTCCTTTGCGTCTCCCAGCGTCCTGTCCACCAACGCCAGTTTCCACCCCTCCTCAAAAGCCGCCATGTCTGCCATCATCACTCCTATCGCCGTAGAACACCCCTGACGCCTACTCTTTGGTATCAAAAAACGACGCTTCCCCTCACAGTAACACGCCCGGTGCAACTCCTCCTGAAACTTCCTCGGCTTGTATGGTATGATGTTCCCGTCCGTGAGTTTTATCTCATACAAATGCGATATCCTCCACATCGGGTCTTTCAACAACTTGGCTATCTCGCTTACTTCCATAACTAACGGTTAAACTTTAGCAACGCTTCCGCTTCGCTATATATCGGTTCCTCTACTGCCTCCTCAATAAGCCTGCACCTCACAACGTCCCAAACCTCCGTGTTATACTTCCTCCTAGGCAACGGCAGGTCAAACACCTTCGCCTCCGATAACAGGCTCGACGCTTCCTTCTGCACCCCTCCTGCCATCATCCCTCGGTAGTACATGTAAGCGTATTCAGGCTTCCGCTTCCACCTTTGCCCACTCCTGTCCTTCTTCCCCTCCCTTACCAAAAACTTGTTCTTGCTCCTCAATACCCACACAAATCCCTCTGCCTTCTCGTCAACACCTCCCCTTTCGGGGGCCATTACGATGCTGTCAACAAGCTCTCCTACTGCCTCTTTGTCCATTGCCTCCTCACTTTCCTCTTGCATAGGCGTCCACTCCTTTCGCTATTGCTTCCGCTATTTCCTTTGGCCGCCTCCTCATTACCTCTGCGTCCTCCGGGTTGCTTATAAAACCACACTCACACAATACAAACGGCATCTTCGTTTTCCTCAATATCGCAAGGTTCGCTCGCCCCTGTACTTTGTTTGCCCTCCCCGGCAACAATACACACAGCTCTCCTGCTATCGCACTCGCCAGCCGTGCCCCTTTTACGCTACTCGGATAAAAGCATACATGCGCCCCATGAGGCTCCGGGTTCAATACTTTCTTGCCTCCTACAATTTTACTGGCGCTGTCGCAATGCAACGATACTCCTGCCTCGTACCCAGACGCATTCGCCGCCTTTATCGTTTCGTTCAAGTCTGCCGCATTGCTCATCCTCGAAAAGTCCAACACCAATACCTCATGTCCAAGTTTTCCCAACTCTTCCACCAGATAGCCCGCTACTACGCATGATACCTCATGCTCTTCCAATCCATTCCCTTCCGATCCCGTCTTCCGGGCATGCCCTATATCTACGATTATTTTCATACTTTCCCTTTGCTGGGCATAGGCCGTCCGGGACGTAGCGGTTCGCGCACCACGCCTCCTCGCCTCCACCCAACTTCTATTGTTTGTTTGTTATTTGAGGATGCCTCTTGCACCGGACGTTTTAAAAAAAACTTTACTCTTCCCCTTGCGCCGCCGCCCAAAGGTCTTCCAATACCTCCACTGGCAACACCCACTCCTGATATCGCCCCTCTACGTCATGCTCGCTGTCCTCCCCTCGCCACCTTGCCATTGCCTCCTTGCTCGGAAACAAATGCAGTTCCAGCCCTCCTTCCTTCTTCTCTTTTACCATTATTCCTACTTCTTTTTCTTTCATAGCTTTCACCTTTCCACTCCTTTTCTCTTCGCCCTCCTTACTACGGCGTCTCCTATTTTCTCTACTCCTCCTACCATCAACACCCTCCGCCTCTTTATCTCTTCCGTCTTCTTTTTAAATCCTTCCAGTTTTACCTGCGCCTTTCGCTTTAATGCCAACTCCTTGCATATTGCCTTCGCCTGTTCCCGGTTCGCCTTCTCCTGCATTTCCCTCGCCTTCCTCTCCAACGCACTCTTGCTCCCTATCACCGCACACCCTCTCACCTTCATGTTCCACTTCGCTCCCTCACATTGCGCCCATGTCAGATGCTTCCCTTCCCACTCCTCATAAAACAACTCCCTCCGCTCTTTCGCTTCCTCCTCGTCTTTCGTCCCAAGGCTTATCTTCCTCCTCACACTCCTCGCCTTTGTACTCTTAAACAATAATCCCAAATAATACTTCCCACTTGCACTCCGGTATAAATGATGCTTACTTCCCCATTTCTCCATATCCACCCCCCTCACACTCACATACCATCTCTCATCTTCTACTAAAAAATCACTCACCTTCTGCGGCCTCGCCTTGTGCAACATCCTTGGATAAAATACATGCTTCCCCCACGGCAGCACTCCCTTCTCTGCCCTCATCTTCACCATCTCCTTCACCCCTGCCAGAAATCCTCGCTCCGCCTCCGCACACCTCACTCTTATCTCGCCTTCGATGTTCTTCTTCATTCCGCCTTTACTTTATTTCATCCTTATAATCTCTGTCAACCCTCTTCCGTATCATTCTTCTCTCCTCCTTTTTTACTCCCTCCTAACAGCTCTACCAACTCTTCCCCTACCATCTCTTCCTCCTTCTCCTTCACCTTGTCCCACCCCTTCAACCTCATGTACAACCCCACTGCACTCATCTTCTCCTTCCCACTCATCCCTAGCTCCCCCCCTCTTATCACCCTGCTTAAAAACTCACACAGCTCTCCCTTCTTCAACTCTCCCTCTTCCTCCTTTTTCCCCTCTCCTCCTCCTCTCTTCTCTCCTCCTTTGCTCACCCTCGCCCATACCTCCGGCCCTCCCATCCGCTTGAATATCGCCTGACTCATCCCTCGCCTCGCTAATCCCTCTCCCAATCCCCTTATCACTCCACTCCTAAGCTCCTCTCTCAACTCCTTACACAACTCTTCCATCTGCTCTTTTCCCGTCATCTCGCTCTTCTTACCCTTTCTTTTTTTTCTCTAACAATCTGCGCTTTCTTTTACGCGGTTTTTTCCTATTACGGTTTTTCCTATTACACTGCGTGATACTTTCTTTGTCCAGCGCAAAACACCCGCGACTTTTTCCCCGCCCCCCCCTGTATGGCATGGCAACACGGCAACCACCTAGGAGTACATGCGCCCTCTCACGGCCGCCGTCCTTGCCTTGTGCCAGCCTGCGTGCGTGCGGCGAAACATGCGAGAAACTAGGCAAAACTGCAATAATTATTCTAATTCTTACGGTTGCGCCGGAAAACGGCTTGCGAGGTTGGCTTGTACGGGCCTTTTGAGAGGTGAGCCGATACACATATCGTCCGGGAAATGCGGCGCGTGCTAGGTGGCTTGCAGTGCGTTATTCAAGGTTGACCTCTATAGCCCTCGATTTGGCATTATGTGTGTTATGCGAAGTATAATAGAGTATCAATGAGTTATGAAGATTGCACACAGGAAGCGCACGCTCCACTAAAAAAAACTGTTGCGTTTTACCGATAACGGTGCAAAAATCGCCCTTGTCAAGCGGATCACTAACCGCAACTTGGTATTTGAGGCTAGCCGCCCTTGCCCGCTTTTTGGAGGCAAGCTTGACAACGCGGCAACCGGATATGCACAAAATTGAAAATTTGTCAACATTTCGCATATAGGTTTTTCGCCTTGCCTAAGCGCACACTTTATCAACGCCTTACGTCAAAATGCCGGGAAATGGCCTTTTTTTTGAAAAATCCAATGATGGACTCATTTGGCCGCTAGGAGGGAGGAGGATTTAGGAGGAGGGAGGGCAAGCTGGTTAGTCCCGTTCGACGTGATTAGCCGTAACACCAATAAACCACCCGCCACGAGAAAGAGGGAGAAGAACAAGGAGGAAGTCGGAGCGTAACCCCCCCCCTAAAGTCCCCCCCCGGAAAGTAAAGAGAAGAGGAAAGGAAAAAGGATGAGAAAAAGGGAGAGAGTATGAGGAGGGAGAGCAGGAGAAAAAAAAGATGTTGATGAGAGAAAAAAATAATAAAAAGCTATTGACAAATGAGAGAAAAAAGATATAGTAAAGACATGAAAGGAACACAAGAGCAAAAGGAAGAAAGATATCCGTTTTTTGAGGTATTTCCGGTGAAGCGAAAGGCAATAAGAGAGATAAACGAAAGAGAGGGAGGGTTTGAAGAAATCTTTCTGGAGTTTGTAGAAGACGGCGCAAATACGGAATACGTTAACAAGTTAGAGTTATATTTTTTCGGAAAATCGTATAGTGAACCGGAAGAAAAGAAAGAGAAGGTAAAGGAGATAATAAGGGAAGTTTTTGCAGAAGCGGGGCTAGAAATTAAGGAATTGAAAAGAGGAGACTATGCAACGCTTTTTACCATTGAAGGAAAACTTATTATTTAACAAAACAAAAAACAATGAGATACAACAAAATAGGAGCTATGAAGTACGATAGGATCAGAACACTACAATCGATAAACGCCCGGAAAAGCAGGGGCGCATGGGGAAGGGCGGTGAATGAGTATGCCTACGAACTTGCAGAAAGTATCGAAGACGGGAAAGAGTTTAAGGATATTAACTCATTCGCAATTGAGTTACTAAACGGAGCGTGTGACTGGTGTGAATATTCGGAGGGCGGGTGCTCCTTGATTAGAGATTATGAAATAGCGGAAAGACTTTGCAGCCCCTCAAAATTCAAAAAGAAAAAATATGGTGAATTGCCTCCGTATAGAGGCATGAGTTGGATTGCCCTGCAGGGAAGGGCATTGTGTGCGGCTAGTTATGTCGTTAAGTCTCACTTAAAAATAAAAAAACATGAAAGCGAAATATAGGGTTGTCGTGTTAGGATGTTTGAAAAATCTAAACACGGAAAAAGAGGTTGTTGAAGAGTATCGGAAATATCTATCAACAATTTTTTTAAAAAAGCAAGTGATGTCGTTTAGCGTGATCTATGGCGACGACAAAAAAATAATGGGTGCGATTGTGGCAACAGGGCATCAAATTGAGATAATTTCAGGAGGGCGTAAAATAGCACAACTTGTCAACAAAATGAGAAATGAGAGATTAAAGAAATGAAAACTGAATATTTGCTAGAGTGTTACGAACAAACCGGAGTGGATGATTTTTATTTCATTGTTTCCCTGAAAAACAAAAATGTTTTTTTTGTAGGAAATTTAAAAAAATCTGAAAAAGAGGTGCTCAAAAAAGAAATTTTTAACATATTCCTATTTAATGAACTTCAACATATTGAAGACTTAAAAAGAAAGAAACTTCCGGTATCTGATATTTTTTCAATGAGAAATATTTATGCCCAACGAATAAGAAATTCAAAATTTTATAAAAATACTGAAAAAGAAATATTCATAAAATGAAAAGAATTAAAGATGTATATGGATGTTTAAGTTGTTTTTTGAGACAAAAAACAAAAATAAATATAAAAAGAAAACTAGGAGAAACAATAGAAGATGAAATTATTTATGAGCTTAAATATGAAATGTGTGGCTATTTTGAAAGAGAAATGCTTAAAAGCGTGTTGATCGATGCTGGATTTGAAGAGTTTTCATATATTTGTCTCCTGAACAAAAAACTTTTTAGAGTTGATAAAGAGGAAAAAACAATATTGCCGATTGTTGGAATATCATTTCAATCTAAAGTTATTTTGCCGCAAGAAGTGCTTATCAATTATTCTTCCCGTTAGAAAATGAAAGTATATCAATTTGAGTTTGAAAACCCACAAGAAGAAAGGCGGATCTTCCCTACCTCCTATCTAAATTTCAATCACGGTTTTCGGTGTTTTTTTTCGGCGATAAAAGATGATTGGAGAATAGGCTCAATCATAGAAGTTTTTATCGCAAACAAACACCCTAGGAGATTGATTTTCAGAATAGAGAGCCGTCCGGAAGGCGATTTGATTAGCGATTTTCGGAAATGCCCGCTAATGGAAAATAAAGAATATAGGTTTAATTTTAAAACATTAGAACTAAATGAAAAGAGATATTGACTTGTTTCTTTGCAAAGTATCAAAAATAATAAAAGGGAAAAACTTTTTATACTGCGTTTGTAAAAAGGGTTATTCTTTCGAATTTATTGTAGCCGCAAAGAGGCTACAATCACAAAAACCAGATTCGTTGATTTTTGTAAGACATGGGAATCGATTTACTTTCCGTGATGAGTTTGAAGGATTGAATTTTAAAGGATTGCTAATTTACGGATCATTATCAAAACTAATAAAAAAAGAACTCGTAATTTACACCTACCCAGAACTAAAAAAAGAAATTTATAATAAACATGACGCTTTTGCATTAGGTCTTGATTCTGTTGACAATAAACTAAATATTAGTTTATTAAAAAACAACATTGAACTTGATTTAAAGATTTTCCTAGAAACAGGAGAAGAAAAAGAAAAACAAAAAAAATGAACACAATGTATATCGTCAAGATGTATCTAACTTGTAGAAATAAAACACCTTTAGTATCTACTATGTTAGAAAGTGAAAACAACGAAAAGATGATTGAATTTTTAAAAAAATCAATCAGTATTAAATATTTTCTAAAACTAGAAAATACTAGAACAGGTGAAATTATAGAAAAATATATAACACCTAACACAATAAAAGATAACACGCTAGGATATATCCCTATAATGCGTAAAACTGGAGGCGGACCCAATGTAGGCTTCCTATTTGTCGGAGTTAAGCCTGTCAACTGGTATGAATACAAAACAAAGCAAGTTCTAGGACATTTTCCAGAATACGGAAGAACTAGTTTAAACTCTTGCTATCCACACACACGTTGCTTCACCTCTAACAAGGAGTTAGCGCTAAAATATTATCGACATTGTGCAACAAATCTTAATAAACAAGGAATACTCATAAATTTATCACAAGAACTTTTCCTAAAACTTCACGATTCACGACAACATGTGGAAGAATTGTGGGAAGTTTATTCTAGAATAAACAACAAAAACAACAACAACCGTATTATTTTTTAAAACAATGAACGCAAAAGAAAAAAAATCTTTGGAACTATTATTCGCTTTTGTTAGAAAAAATTACAAAGAAATTCTCAATGAAGAATATTCTGACGTATCGTACAAAAATATCGATGCGGCATTCTTGGCAAAGGCTAGAAGAAAAACAACAGCTTTCTTGAAATATATCGGAGAAAGAAATTTTAGAGGGTGTATTTACGGGAAAAATAACGTCAGACTAATAAAAAATTCCGATATGGTTAAACTAAATAAACGGTTGAAAAATAAAATAATTCTAACGCCTGACTTAATTTTATATAAAACATATTCCAAAGAATATATAAAAATCCTAAGGTTTTTCGTTGAAAATGTTTTATGGGAAGAACTAAATGAGCACAACATTGAGTATCTAACAGAATACGTCATTCCTACCTTGAATTTTGACAAAGATGTTTTTGAACATCCAGACATTCCAAATGTTTTTATATCGACGCAGATGAGAAAATATCACTATTTTCCTAGTGAATGGTCCAAGCCTAACAATGATGTTCTAAAAGAACCGCTTGTTGGATTGGAGCTAGAAATATATGCACGAAATAAATACATTTTTAATAATACATCAAATTTCTTTTACATTCAGCGTGACGGAAGCCTTTCTGATGAGAAAGGCGGTGCAGAAATAACGACAATTCCAATGACTTTCGACGAACTCATTAAAGAAGGAGGAGGAATTGACATATTAACAAAAGATTTCATGCCTCGCTTTTCTTGTTATTCGCAAAAGACTACAGAAACAGGATTTCACATACATTTGTCTAAAATTAATTTTAACAAAAAAGTTTGTATTTTGCTAAAAAAGGCATTTTATTGTTTTCCGTATGATTTTATTACGGAGCTTTTTGGAAGGACTAATGGAGGGTATTGCCTAGCCGAACCTCAAATACAAAGGCTAATGGAATACGACATTCATCCAAACGCGGCATCAGAATTAGGGTTGGAAAAAATATTTCTACCTTATTGCGATACGAGATACCTCGAACTAAATTTCACAAATAGTAAAACAGTTGAATTTAGACGTGGCAAGGGAACCGTTGATGCTATTTGCATAAAATCCATTTTAGATTTTTGCTATCATATTTATAAATATTCCGTGGAAGCACAAAATCTTTATAAAAGCGATTTGCTAAATATTAGGTTGTTTTTACAGAACTACCTAATGGAGAACGCTAGAACCGAACATCTGAAAAAACTCATAAAGAAATATGAAGAATATAAAAAATAAAATTCAAAAAATAATTATCGATGCGATTATAATTATTTTTGGACTACTGATCTACTTTAGCCTGATGTTCGCATTAGGATTTTGAAAGAGCAAAAGAAAGAACCAATGAAAGAACCAATGAAAGAGCAAAAGAAAGAGAAATCCTCTTGTTTGCAACAACAAATCAAGCTAGAATGCTATATTTCAAGCTTGATAGGTAGCCTTAACTTGGAATTCTCAAATGTTTTTCATAGACCACTATCACAAGAACTATTTCATAAAATAAGGATAGAGACAATCAATTATCTAATCAGAAACGGAATTAAAATGATATATCCTACCTATCAGCAATATACTTTCGTGAAAATTTTTTACGAAACGCCCGAAGAAGAAAATAAAGCTTTTTTTCTCATGGAAGGCATCAAAAACATCATCACAAAAAACGCAACAAAAAACCAATAACCAAACAAAAAAAACATGTGTATCATTGCTTACGGAATCAAGAAAGATATCGGAAATAAACGTTTTCAAAATTGCCTAACAAACAATCCAGACGGATTTTTCCTTCTAGGGTTTAAGAGAGGGGCCGAAGATAAAAAACCGGAATTTCTGATTAGAACTCTTCTAAAAAAGGAGGTTGTGGCCACATGGGAAAAAATCCCTAATGATTACATAGTCCTTATTCACGCTAGAATCAAAACTCATGGATCTATTTCTGAAAAAAATGTTCATGGGTGGAACGGTGATGATTGGTATTTTTGTCACAATGGCGTACTATCAATCAAAAATAAAGGAGACCTTACAGACAGTGAAACGTTCTTCCGATATCTGTTTTTGCCCGCATTTGGAGAAACAGACATTGAGGAAACAAACGAAGGTATTAATGATATGGTCAATTCTGTCATAGGTTCAAGTAAATTTGTTTTTTGGAAAAAAGGAAAGATTTTGTTTTATGGCAATTTCGAAAGACCGGATGAAAACAAATTTGCTTATTTTTCGAACAACTCTTATCAAAAAAAAGAATATAGTTACTGCTCTTTTTATGGTGATGAGGTTTATTGGAGCAACAAAACCGGATATTCTAAATATTCCAAGACCTACAATTACTCAAAAAAATACTACTCATTTAATAGCAAACTAATACCTGAAAAAAGAGTTCAATAGTTTGTCATAAAAATACACCAAATTCAACCCCTGTAGTCTTTATTTAGGCTACAGGGGTTTTTTATTACACTTTTGTTTTCTGGTAGTTAAGGGGACGCTAACTTACCGCCTCTTCGATCTGTTCGAGAAAAAAGGTTCGTTTTTTTGAATTCAAAATTGTTAAAAAATTAGAATCATTTCTTTTTTTTAGCAAGGCGATAAAATCGGAGGATGAATTCACACTCATCCGCACTCCCTCAAAATCGTCCAGCACTAAGAGCGGGATTGATTGCGCTCTATTTATCAGGCGCGCATCCTTTTTATAACTGGCCATTTCTCTTTCCAGTTCAGGAGCTTTCATGTAAAAAGCTGACCTGCCATTCCATAATTCCTGCGATATCAAAGCGCATGCGGAAAAGGTTTTACCTTTTTCCGGCGTGCAGACAAATAAACATCCGCTACTTAAGTTTTTCAGGGATGGAAATATCCGGCTCTTGTCGATCTTTTCATTCACGCAAGCATCATAAAACCCTTGAGGCACGCCGGATTGCCTCAACCGTTTTTTCCATGATGCTATGCGTTCTTTTTCTTTTTCTTTTCGCCGCCATTCTTTCGTTTCCTGTTCTGTTGTTAGCGATATTTCATCTAATCTCTTCAATAGTTCTTCTAAATTCAGTATGTCTTTTGCCAGTTTCGGCTCGGAAATACGTTCCATTTCTTCTAAAGGATAGTCATGGGAATGGTGATTCATATCCTTATTTTACATGAATTTGGAAAGGGCGTTTTTTGTGAAATCGTCAATGGGCAAAACAAAGTTAGCATAGGGCATATGGGTAATAAAATCCTTGTCCTCAATTAGTGGCGTAATTTCCCCAGAGAAGGTTCTATTTGAAATGTGGAGGTAATAAAGAGATTTCAAAAAATCTTTATTAGGTTCATCCTCTAAACCAAATGCTTCTGGGTAAAAAGCTCGAAGGTTAGTGAGCTTCTTTACGGAAAGTTGTGTAGGCATCCATTTGGCCTTATTCCACACCATTGGCGTGATGTTGAAACCCACACGTTGCATCATGAGCTTGCAAAGGGCTTCGTTAGTATTGGCGAACTTGGAGAATGCTTCTAATTGTTCTGTTGGTAGAGCTTTCGTCATGTCGTTTTTGTACCACATGTTTTGACATGCACAAGAAAAAAAAATAAAAAAGATTGCCATGTGTGGGAGAAAAGATACAATGAGGGCATGTCAGACAACCCAGAACAATTGACCACAGTCCCGGCAGAAGGCTTGTCCATGATAGCACCTCTTGCTGGAAATCCGCTTGCTAACGTGCTTTCCAACAAAGAATCGCTAGAGGCGCTTGCCTCTATATATATAGCAAAGCAAATGCCGAGAAACATGATGGAGGTTTCCTCCAAAATTAGACAGCTTTGCTCGTTCCGTCATTTAGCTAACACCGCATTCTTCGAATACAAAAGGGGAGACTCTAGTATTTCAGGAGAGACAATCCATTTAGCAAATGCGTGCCTTACCGCTTATGGGAACGCAGAAGCTGGGTGGAGAAAGATAGGGGAACATGTAGATGAAAAAGGAAGGGTTTGCTCCGACTGTATAGCTTTCTGTTGGGATAAAGAAAACAACATAAGAAGGGAGATAGCCTTTTCTGTTCCGCACTACAGGGACACAAAAAACGGTGGATATCCTCTTACATCCGATAGAGATATTTATGAACTTTGTTCTAATATGGCCTCTAGGCGCATCAGAGCGTGCATTTGGGCGGTATTGCCGGACTTCATTAGGCAAGAGGCGGCAGAGGCTTGCCAAAACACGCTAAGAGCCACAGATACACCCATTGCGGAAAGAATAAATGGATGTGTAATAGCCTTTTCCAAAATCGGAGTCTCCAAAGAAATGCTTGAGGCTTACCTTAAACACAAAATTGAGACTAGTAAGGAATCTGAAATCGTAATGCTTATTGGTCTCTTCAACGCCATTAAAACCGGGGCCATAAGTAAAGACGAAGCTTTCTCCAACGAAGAAGACAAGTCGCCAGAAGCTCCCATATTCAAAAAGAAAGAAAACAATGACAAAAATTAAATGCATGCTCTGCGGTATGGTTTTAGAGGAAGAAGACTACTCTATCCCACTAATGCGACCGCGTAAAGGAATGGATGGACAAACCTACTTTTTTTCTGTTTATGCCAGAACTGTAAAAAGATTATCGATAGAGCCATGATAGAGTATGAAAGAAAAGTACATGATGATGATACAAGAATTTGTTGAAAAATACAAATATACCGAAGCAGAGGGTATTATGTTAGGGGCCTTTATTTCAGCGGGCCTTTGGACAATTATTCTATACTTTATATTTTAACCACACACGAACAATAATGAAAACAAAAGATACGGAAAGACAAGGATTGCCTTCATGTTCCAGCTTAGCACGGCTGGCGTTATGTCCACACTCATTGAGATATGACGTTGAAGGAGTAGAGACAACCTCTGAAATGGCTGAAAGAGGCAACAGGATTCATCAATACCTTGCATACCAGAACATACTACTCACCGAAGAAGAGACGAAACTCATGCTTGCATGCAAAAGAATCGTGACAGAAGTTTCGTCGATTTGGGCGGGAGAAGACAAGTTCGAGGAATTAATGAAGGAGGAAAGATGTTTCTTTTTCGAGGGGGACAATGCAATCTTTTCTGGGAAACCCGACTTAGTTTTAGGCAAGTCTGACGAAGAGGGATTCCATTTATTGATTATCGACTATAAGACAGGGCCTTTAGAGCCGGAGTCCACACAAATAAACCACCAGCTTAGAGGGTTGGCCCTATGTTGCAAGCAACACATCGAAAGGAATTATCAGGACTGCAAAATAAAATCAGTCTCTTGTGCCATTGTTCAACCTCTGGTGACTTCTTATCCTGTCATTGTGAGGTACAGCGAAGAGGACATCAAAGAGGCAGAAAAAGAAGTCATTGAGATATGCGAACGCACAAGAAAGAGCCTTCCTCCTCAAGCTAACAGCTATTGCAGGTACTGCAAGGGTTTTGCTGAATGTAAAAAGCCATTAGAGGTGGTGCAGACAATCACTACCCCCGCTACAGCTTTTTCTTCTAAGCTGAAACAGATGAATCCAGAAGAACGCTCTAAGCTATATTTTACAGCTAAATTGGCCTCGAAGGTGGCCAAAGAGATAGAAGAATCATGTTATGAGTTGCTGAAAAATGGCGAAGAGATTGACGGCCTTGGTTTAAAGGAAGGAAATACGGTTCGTAGCTTTAAAAACGAAGGGTTATCTAGGGTTCAGCAAGTCATTCCTCTAGGGGACATGATGGAAGCCGTTAGTGTTTCAGTCTCTAAACTGGAAGAGGCTTTTCACAAACACCAAAACATTGTGAATGGGAAGCAGTCTAGAAAAGCATCGAACGAACAATTCAATAAAATCTTTGGAAGCTATATCGTCGAAAAAAAACAGAAAGAAAGGATAGTTAAAAAATGAGCGCAAAATGCCCAATATGTCATAACGAGTATTTCATTGTTAAGGATATCGTGTGTACTGGCCTTGGTAAACAAGGCTATCCTTTTGGAAAGAAGGCATATATCCCTAAATGTTCTAAGTGTGGTTATCAACTCGACCCGTGTTTCTCGGAGGAAGAAACTCTTTTAAGAATCAGTAGATTCGCAACCGATATTCTTGTCTCTTCCTTAGTTATGCATAAAAACTTAAACAAGGTTACACATCATCCGAAAACAATCACCCAAGAAGAGCTTTCCAGTTGGCAATACGAAAGGAGATAATGCGTAGCATGGATTTGTTTCAATATGAAAGGAAGGTTAGAGTGTACAATATAGCCAAACAAATATGTAATGTTTTCAGTAAATTTTTAGGTGTTAAAGAGACTGTCCCACAGCTCAAAAAACATCTTGAGGAAGAGGTAGAAGAACTTCTTTCGGCCAAAAACAAGAAGGAAATGGCGTTTGAATGTGCAGACGTTATCATCCTTTGCATGAGAATACTTATCGTTAGCGGCTACAAAGACCCTCTTGCTATCATAGACAAAAAAGGTAAGATTGTCCTCAACCGCCTTGAAAAAGCAGTAGGAATCCAAATGAGAACACCCGGACTAGACGGGCGTGAGGCGTATAGGTTGGCAAAACAAGAACTAGAATATGGAAAAGACAACTAAAAGGGGGCGACCTCCTAGGAAAAAAGAGCCAGAAGCAGAGGTTTTGCATACAACAGCGGAAGCCATTTGCGAAATTCAGAAAAATCCAGATACAGAATTTGAACAAAACTCTGTGTTCGGTGTTGTGGTGCTGAAAAGAAGCCGCAATGGAGGGATAGTGATGACTCAAAAGGACTCCCGATTTGAGCTTGTCGATTTCAGATTCCCAGTATCAGAGAAAAAATCATGGAAAAAGACAAAGTAATCGCCAACGTTTTTAGAGATTTCAGTTGTTGGGTTGGGCTGGATTTATCCCTGACGGCAACAGGGCTTTCCGTCCTTTACCAAGACATCAAGCTGGACGGCTACAGATATACCCTCACAAGCCCCCACAAGGGGCCTAGGCGGCTCTCCGAGTTCGCTAACCATATAAAGCTCGCCGCAGAACAAATATTGGCCTACAGGCCCGCTAGCGAAGTTCTGGTGTGTATAGAGAATTATGCATTCTCGCAGTTTGGGAAAATCGTCCACCTAGGAGAACTTGGCGGCGTTGTGAAACAAAACCTGTTTGATGCAGGATTGTCCAATATTTTGGTTTACCCACCGACTACCCTAAAAAAATTCGCAACAGGAAAAGGTGTTGCAGAGAAAGGGCTGGTGATGACCAATGTTTACAAACGCTGGGATGTAGATACATCCAACAACAACGAAGCGGATGCATACGTCCTCTCTCGTTTAGGCCATTGTTTATGCTATCCTGAAACTTACACAGAGTTCCAGCGTGAGGCGTCTAAAAAATTCCAGCTGGCATAATAGGCATGCTATACATAAACAAGCTTACCGATAAACAGTTTTATAACGTTCTCGGAGGTTATGCTAAAGGAGTGAGACTAAGGAAGCTCCTCAAGAGATACCATTATACGCCTAACATGTTCATCAAGGACACTTTGATGGGGAATAAAATCAAGGCTATGGACTTTTGTTTAGCGGCCAGCAAACACTTTCAACGCCGGGCAGAGCTATACAGAAAAGACTTTAAAACCAAGAGATGTATTCCTCTTAACCTGATAAACCCCCGAAGGACAAGACGGGCGGGGATTTCCGCTTACCACAAACAGGCTCCCTTGTCTAAAATGGAGTTGGAGAAAATAGATGATTTCTTTTTTGGCTGACAGTTATTTTTTCTTCCTGCCAATCCGTAACCAGTTTGCGGCCTTGTTCATCCATTGAGCGGCGCTTTGAGCAAAAACCTTTCCGTCGCCGATAGCGGCAATATCTTTTGGGTCGCCCATATTGGCAAGCTCAATATCCATGAAATCAATCCAGCCGGGTAGGCCCTTAAACTCTGTGCATGGGTTGAATCCGTATTGTCCCCACCCCTCTTTTTCCAACAACGAATGCGACGTATGAAGAAGCCTGAAACCAAAAGGCCCTTGAGTATTTGAAGAGACGATTTTCTGATAGGTACTGCGATTAGAAGTGACGTATGATGTCCGCAACCGCAAGATAAAATCAACCTTCATATTGTCCCACCTGTTAGACATAAACAGGTTCACATCCCTTGTGAGAGGAACTATGTCCAGAGATGGATTTAGAAGCTCTTTATCCAGAAGTTCTACTAGGTTTGATGCGATATTAGTTAGAACTTTATCTTGCTTGTCGATAGCGATAATGACATTCATTTGTTTTGAAGAGAGGTAACAGTATAATCAATGCGCCGAATAAGCTCTACCTGTTGAGCCATTGCTTCTGAAATCTTCAATGTCGCATGAGCTTGGTCTTGTTGCAACTTTAGCATGTCCTGCCGCATTTTTACGTTGTCCTGATACAGAAAGAAGCAACACACCAAAGGAGCGAACAGGATTACAATCTCCTTATAATCCTTAACAACTTGAAGAAGATAAGCAATTTTTGTTGTCGGCATTAACGTCACTTCTTGAGTTTTTGGACGACAGGAGGCTTGCCGGAGATAATGAGGTTCCCGTTTTCGTCAACGCTATAGCTAATCTGCCCACCCTGTTCACCAGACAAAGTAAACGATGTGTTGGCACAACCAGTAGTGCAGAAAAAGGCAATAACAGCACCAATGATGGCACTGACAAGGGCAATCCATTTGGCAGGAACACCCTTTTCCTCTGCAAACTCTGCCGCATGAGTCAGGACGATAGAAGAATATCCTTCGTCAAGCATCCATGTGGCAAGCTCACACGCCTTGGTGTGGTCTTCGGGAACACTAGTATCTAACCCAGCCTGAACAGCAACAGCCTCTACTAGCGCTTCGAACGTGTAAGTTGTCTTCATACATGGACAAATAACATTCATTGTTTTCCTATACAAACAAAAACTCCGCACTACTAACGCATTTTACGCCCGTAGTGCGGAGGTCTTACGAGGTGGCCGGGAAGGTTGACCTACGGTATATACCACACTTCCTACTTTTATATGATTAGTTGTTTGATTTGGATTGATTTTTACCCTAGCTCATAAACTCATATGGCAGGGTTTTGCTACACCTTCCTAGCAACAAATAGTTGCTGACTCAAAACAGTTTTAATTTCATCTACTTGTGAAACTAAAAATGATTCTTGTCCGGCTACCTCATAAAGGTATTCGCAAATCTCGTCACATTCTTCCCTAAGCACCTCAAGCACTTCGTCATCACTAGGCGTCTCTGTTAAGGAAACCTCATCCATAACGATGTCTTTATCGGGGCTTAGGGAATTGCCTGAATAGGACTCTTTGAATGTGTCGAAAAGCTTTGAACACTTTTTATACATTGTCCCTGTTGCCTCATGAACCCAACCTCGCTCGGTTAGCTCATGAACATTGTTCAGGAACGTTAAAAAGTTATTCAAGACTGCAAGGTTAATCTTCTTCTTCATCGGAACGCTTCGCCTCAATACTAGGGAAGCTAGCGCACTTATCAAGCCCAAATCCTCTGATGGTATAAATAAGAGGTTTGATAAATTCTTCCCAAGAAGCGGAAACGAAGAGCGCCTTTTTCAGCTTCTTCATGTAAGGCTTGGATTTAATCTTATAGAAATACTTTTTATCAAAGCCAATCATTTTGCCTTCGACTAGACCAGACACAAAAAGCGAATCAGTCTTAGCGTTTTCACCAACATGGAAAACAGGCGCTCCGATAAGATTGGAGATTTTCTTCTTAATGGTTGTTTTACCCTCTTCGGAAATATCCAATTCGTCAACTAAGTCGATAACGTCAGGACTGACTCTATACCAGACGTTGCAATCAGGATTTAAATCAATACCTTTCTTACACAAGTCTTCAAAATCAGCCATAAACATGGCGCTCCTGACAGGATTATCGTCAAACATGGCAATAAGTCCTCTCAACTTGCTTTCCGGAAATTCCTCTCCTTTTATTTTTTTTCGTTCCATACTATTTATTAGTTTTGGTTATTGGTTGTTTTTCGTTAGGAGCTACATGGTGTATTTCCTGAACGATGTAGCAATACTAATAAGCAACGAGAGAGTAATCAATGTTTTTTTTTTTTTGAAAGTGTCATACAGAAGAGAGAAAAGTTTTTGTTTTCCTCTCTTATAAATTCGCGCGCGCGTATATACGGTGTAACGTCCTTTGTGGTTGGAGACGGTAGTTAATAACTTCGAAGTGGTCTATGTTATCGTTTCGCTAACACCTTCGAACTTGGCTCTCTTGTTAGCCGCTCTATGCAACCTGTTAGTCGAACGAAGGAATAAAACTGATAATTAAATATTAAATGGTTTATTCTTACATACTTTATCTAACCAACGTGTTCCAAATTAGAACTGTTTTAAAACCATTTATTTTCTAATCCCTTTGTTTCTCTAACCAAGCCCACAACTTTGTTTGGCTCCATAGCCGATAGGCGTAAATCAAAACTTTTGAAAAATCATGAAGGATATGCTTGCCATATCCGAACTCTTTTCTTGTAGAGAACCAAGTTATTTGCTAAACACTTGGTTGTTGCTAACCACGAGGGAGATTGAGCCTTGGAGCGGCCAAAGGAAGACAATCAACTTAACCGCCCTGTTCCTTGAACAAGATTTTAACGAAACACCCCTCAAAAAATCAAGCCTAAAGTTTGACATAAAAAACGCTCGAAACGGAACATTGTGTGACATAAGTATATGGTTATTAGTTAATTATAGTTGTGTCATACAACACATATTTTTTACATCAGGCCTGTTTCAAGACAAAAAAGAAGAGCAGCTTCGGGTAAAACATGAAAAAAAACCCCGAAGCTGCTCCGCTCGAATATGCACAACGAAAGAAGAAAAGAATTCTTCCAAGAGCATTAGACCAAATCCTGTTCCCTTGGTCAACTGTAAAGTTTTTCTTTACAGTTCATCGAACTTGTAAGGAAAGCTTACAAGTTGCTCGAACACGCATAAAAAACAGGACCCCCGCTTTTAACGGAGGCCCTGTCTTTATGACATAGAAACACCTATATACAGTGGCTACCGGAATAGCAACTGTTGGTATACTAGGATGAAGTGTTGTTCATGTCGAGTAATAAAATCAGGCAATTTGTCTTACTACTACCTTTTTAACAGAAATTCCGGATGTAAATATATTCAGCCCCATTAGTTTTAGCAAGTTTGTTTCCGTCCCTTGAGTGTGAGAGAAGAAACACTTCAAAGAGGCGATAGTGGAGCCATTAGGAATGCCTACCATAGAAGCTGATTCCACATCATCCCACATCCACTCAAGAACCGTCGCCGTCCCGTTGGTGACTATTAGTGGGGGATTAGCCAGTTCTAGCAAAGATTGGTTAGAACTGGCTAGAGAATCATAGTTTTCAAACGCAAATACATTAAAAGCATACGAAGCAATACCTCCCGGAAATTCTAATTCGTAAATACCAGAAGGAGCCGAGGCCGGAATCTTTAAAACATTCGTCTCAAAAGCGGATTCCGCTACTAATTCAAGTGTGGTTAAATACATTGCTATGATTATAAAAAAGTTATGCCCCCCCCCGAAATCGGGAGAGGGGACTATCACGCAGGCATATCAGACGTGACAATCTCCTTGTCACCGATAGCCCACATATTCTGGTCGGTTAAAAAGTAAATGGTTGAATTGCTCTTCGTTTCCAAAGCGTCATATTCTGCCTTGGTTAGAGAGCTAAAACGGATAGCTAGTTGGCCTATTCCAGTAACAACACTCGTATCAACATATTGTTTATTTGCGGCCATTCCTTGTGAGGTCGGAATAGGAACTTCAAGCGTCCCCCCATCAGCAAAAGTCTTGCCGCCTGTAATTATTTGAGAGGTGGAAGTTGTTACAAAATTATTTTCCGAATATCCCTTAGAGACAGCATGGTTTAAATCTACTGGTTCACCTACCCCTAAAGGTGATTGAAAATTAACATCGGAGGCTACCGTTTGTAGATTTGGCGTTGCTAACTGTAAGTAAGCGTTATCCCCCATTTCCTTGTTCAAGACATCATTGGCCGCTGGGGATGCCTTTACCGTTCTAATTAATTCGCCTGTAAACTGCCAGTCACCTGAAATCTCTTGGGGCGCTTCCGGGTCAAAGCTTGAGCCGCCGCCGGACGACGCACCGGGGACGGCGAGACTAAAATTTGCCGGTGTTACAAGCCATTGTACATCGCTACTCCCCACGTTTACAAAAACAAAGGGAGAAATTGCAATAAACGGGATTTGCCTAGCTGTTTCAATTTTCTCGTAAAGCATGCTAAACATATCCGGCTCGCTCTGTTGGTCGCTATCGGCCGCCAATAGTTCTATCTCTCCTGCCCCAGAGGGAGAGTGTACTGACAGAACATAAGAACGACCTTGCTCAACGCTAGCAAACTGATTGCCAGTTAGCCCGGTTGTACGGGCGGTTGTCTTTTTTTTGCAGTCATTGGTCAATGTTGTCTTGGTTAAAGATTGTTGGCTAGTCTTCCCAGCCTCTAATCTTGAGTAGTTTGTTTATTTGTCTTAATTCCCTAGAAAGTTTTCTGTAGGTTGCTGACCTTTCGCCGTTTTCCTGCTTGGCCTTCTTCTTCTCCCTTCTTATCTGCCTAGCCCTCTCCTTCATAGCTTCTTTTTCGGTATAGAGGGGATTTACTGACTCTGGAAGGAATTTCTGTGTGGTCGTCTTAGCTTGTGAAAGGGCATTTGATAATGCACCTACCATCTCTAGAGCTTTGGTCATACTCTGCCCAGAAGTACCAAATATTGTGGTAGCCGATGCGACACTCCCAATATTTTTGCCTACATAGGAAACCATATCAATGTAATCATTGGTAGTCAAAGCACCTTCCTTGTCCCATTTTTCCGATACAGTCTCATACGTCTTCACAATACTTCTGACTAAGCCTTGAATTGATTTGGATAAATCAGCCATATCGGCTCGTCCCAGACTGAATTGCTTACCACCGCTAATAAGGGAAGCGCACCACTCTGCAAACCCGCCGAACATAGGAACAGAGACAATCGGACTCAATACCGAAGTCAATAAGAAGTTGCTCATGAAGTCGTCCTCTTTGTCTTTATCGCCAAACAAACCTGTAGCCAAGCCGTTGAAGAGACCATTAGCAAGAGCGGCAATAGTATAAACACGAAAGGCTCCCTGAAAAGCCTCCCAGAAAGGAACATCCTTTTTGCCTTGCATAATCACTAGGCCGAACTTGTTCATCACGTCAGACAAGAAAAGGAACTGGGCTTGCTCAAATGAGCTTCCACCTATCAAGTGGATAGCCTTAGCGGAGGTAGATAAAGGCTGTGCCGTCTGGTAGATGTTTTTGTTAAGCTCCCATCTTATCTGTTCATGCGACAAACCGCGATTAGCAAGCATGTGGGAGGTCAGCTGATTCACAAAAGATATGCTCCACCAGTCAAAAGCCATAAGGCCGCTCATGCCCGCTTCCTGCCAATATCCCCATTGCGCTTGTTTTTTTAGGGGAATGCTTAATGCCTTATCGGCAAGCACACGGTCTTCCCATCCACGGTACTTACGTTCCTTCATTGCCTCCAAGTCACGAAGCTCTTCAAGGGTAAAACCTTTATAGTTCCCGCTTGTCACCTCTGCCACGCCTTTGATAATTTCCATCATGGAGAAGTTGCTACCAACGATAGGGTTGAACAAAGCCGCCCCAGAGCGCACCAGAGAAGCCAAGGAGAAAGCAATCCTTGTCTTAGCCAATACTTGGAACACTTTCCCCATTACCTCTGCCAACACGCTCTTTTGGGCATACACACGCCCCTCGTTGATGAAGTAATACAGGGCTTTGTTTGCCGCCTCGAAATTGGCTGGGCCTAATAATTTCTGCAACTGGGCGTTCGTGGTGGGATTAGCCCATACCCGGTTGTTGAAGTTGACCAGTTCCGAAGCTGTCATCCACCCCTCCATGATAGAGCTATAACGAAGATATTCCCCAAGAGGGTTTATTTCCAGAGAGAGCGCCGCCGAAGAGGGAGTGTTCCGGTGCTTTGCGTAAGAGGGCAAGCCCGTCCTTGTGACGTGTCCCTTACTGTAAGCATCCATATCCCCTTCTTGCATTGTATTATAGGCGGCAATATTGCGGGGCGTATAGTAGTCATCAAGGATAACCGTCTGGCCATAGTTCTCTGCCATGAACGCCCGTAGCTTCTCGCCCTTTTCCCGATACAGGTTCTGTAACTCGTCAGCAAGGTAAAGCCCATCCGGCCCAAGCAATTCCAACAGCTTGGCAACATCTTTTTCCTTCCTCGCAAGGTATTCTTCTTCAATGGCTTCCAGCTTGGACTCAAACTCTTCGGAAGTAATAACACCATCATCAAGGCTCTTGTTTAAGCCCTCCAACTCCTGTTGGTACTTACGATAGTTGCCGAAATCCATCCCCTTGTCTCCAAGGTTTTCTCTCAATACATCCAATCCATCCTTCTCTCTCAATGTCTGATAGACTTTGACAAGGCCATACTTGGTTAGCTCATGCCCCATAAAGGGAATAGTTTTTGTAGAAAGCTCATCAAAATACCTTGGAGAGTTCTGCCCTGCAATCTCCATCATTCCACGCATGATGCGAATCGCATTGGACGTAGCCTTTTCTTTTTCTACCCCTCGCTGTTGCTCTGCGAATTGGACGTTGTTCTGCAAGAATGTCCCTATGTCCTTAAAGGATTTCATGGAAGACATCACTTCGAGGAGTTGTTGAAGGCTCATGAATTGCGTGAAGATTCTATCTAAAAAGCCCGTTCCCCGTTGGTCCCTTTCCATTACGGCTTTTCTAAGGGCATCACGATTCTTCTCTCCTCCTACTCGCTCATTGATTTTAGCGTTAAAATCATTATAGAAGCGCTCAATACGTTCATTAACCTTTTTCCTGCGGAGTCGCCCTTCACGCTGTAGCTCCTTCAATGTCTTAACTGCTTCCGCAAGTTGCTGTGCATTGAGAGCATACTTATACCTTCCGTTAGGCATCTTCTCCCGATACAATGCACTACCAAACACCTCAAGGAGATTCTTTTGGTTTTCCAGATTTTCCAGTTCCAGAGCAAGTTCTTCTGTGGCAGGCTGGTTTTGAAGCTCATCTATGGTGCTATCCAAGACTTCAAGCTGGGTTGCAACTTCGGAAGGAGACATAGCCATAACCTCAAGGGCATCCATAGTTTCCTCTCTGGCTTGTGCGTCCAAAGAACGAGAGCGTCCCTTGGTGTCCTTAAAAGCATTCTCGGCAAGCCTTCGCAAGCTCTCTATGCTTTTAGTAGCAAGCTTCTTCTCTGCTTCTTTTGCCTTTTGTCCTTCCTTAACATCTTTTGTAATTTCTTTTGTAATCAGATTGCGAAGGAATGACATTTCTTTATTAAACGCCTCTCTTGCCTTTTGAGCTTCCTTTTTTGCTTCCTCTTTCTTCTCTCTAATTATTTTTTTTATCCGCTCTCTTTCTCTGCGGGCATCCCGAAGAGCTTTTTCTTTTTCTTTTTTTGTTCGTGCCTTTTCACGTCTTTTTGAGGCTTTTTCTTCGCGGGCCGCCTTTGCAATTTCAGCCCTTATTTTCTCTTTGGTTTTTGCTATGCTTTCTTTCTCTAGTCTTTTGTTTTCCTCTACCTTCCTAGACATCAGGGCGCGGATTATTTCTTCTGCCTGTTTCCGACTAGCTTCCTCTGCCCTTTCATTCAACGCTCTAACGGTCGCATCAAGAGCTGTTTTCATGTCCGCATTGAAGGCCTCATTGCTTTTCGGATTAGCCAGCCTGTCAGCAAGTTGGTTAGAAATAAACTTCCGGCTCCCCGAAGCCATAGCATTAGCGATAGAGAGGACAGAGTTCAGCAATGCTTTCTGCTGGCCCCTCTCTGTTAGCTTGCCTTGTGAAAACCTTTCGGAAAGCTTGATCATGCTTCTCTGCAATTTATGAAGCTGTCCAACCGACTTTTCCGATGTCCCTCCAATAATACTCTTGATAGCTTCGTTAATGGTTTTAATAGAGGGAGTTACGTCTATTGTTCCTCTCCTTCTCGCAGAAGGAAGAGTTTTTCCCATCGGCAAAATGTTTTCGCCCGTTGCTCCATTGATAAGCTCGCCAACGTCCTGTCCATCACGACGCTCGGCCATTGTCGCCAACGATTTAGACCATTTAACAAAATCGGAAGAGACAACTCCCTGCTCAATGGCTTCTCTTATCAGATTGCCTTCTTCAAAAATATTGCCGACTTCCGCAATGGCGTCTTTCTGCCACTCCAAAATTGTCTGAACATTCCCCGGCATTGAGGAAAACAACTCTGGCGTTGTAGCTAAAGCTTTCCCCATATTGGCAAGATGCTCCTGCAACAGAATATCATTGCTCAAGTCCCCTATTTCTTCGCTACTGCGGCCCAAGAATTCCAAGTAATTCCTTACCTGTGTTTCAATGACGTCTCTGGAAACAACGCCGCTCTCCAAATCAGATATTGCGCGGGCATGAATTATTTCTTCGAGAATATTGAGAGGATTCGCTTCACCCCTCGCAACAGCAATCGTGCCATCTCTATATGCAGATACAATTTCCAGCTCATTTGCTACATCTTCAATACTTACTTTCCCATCACGAAAACTCTGCAACAATTCCGGGTCTTGGTTAATTACAGCCAAAGCCCTAAGTCGTGCTATAGTTGCATTGTTGTCTTCTGTGGATTGGATTTTTGCTCGGAGTTCGTCAGGAGTATAGCTTTTTATCTTTGCGTCTTTCCCAACACTTGCTTCTATCTCTTCCTGTGCGAAAATATTTAACGCCCTGATGAATCCCGGATTAGACTGCAACGCTTGAGACATGAACGTCCCTGCGATTTCGTCTGTTACTGTGGTTACTTTTTCAGCTCCACTTACCGGGTCTCTCTCAACAATATTAAAGGTTCCGTCCCCGTTGTCGGATATCTCCGGCATCAGCTCAACATCCTTAAACCTCTCTGCATTCTTAGCTAAAAAGTTCAGGAATATCCCCGCTTGCTGGTTTGTTATTTGCACGTCGGGGCTTACCCGGTTATTGCGAAGGGCCGATATAAGCCTGTTTGTGCGCTCCTTGCCGTCTGGCATTTCGGCAATAGCCACAGCTTCCGATTCGGGTACACCATAAGCTTGAAGAGCCGAAGCGCTTCTTCCTACTCGGTTGATGAGGTGGTTAGCTTGATAGCCCCCAACAGCACCAATGGAGCCGCCAAGAATGGCTGTAGCCCCCAATAGTTCAGGGGATGTGAAGTCCAATGTTTCCCACCAGTTTTTAAGGGTGTTTTGCTGGGTAAGCTCAAACCCCGCAGAGCGCATTACATTCTCCAATCCAACATAAATTGGGTCAGCAATGACTTCTTGGGTATATTCAGACAAAGCACCAGCCGCCGCACCTCTTACGGTAGCGGGAACTCTTCCGACAACAGAGGCCATTTTCCTACCTGCCTCTGCCACCTTAATACCCTTGGTGGCCAAAGCACCAGCACCAAGAGTTATGTTTTCAAGGAGACCTTCCAAGGCCCCAACAGTAACACCATATGTCAATGCTCCTGCCCTAGAAGAATTCGTCCTATATGCCTCAAGACCTACCGTTGAACCATACACCATTGAGCCGACAGCCATACCTGTGGCGGCCATAGATACAGGGCCTCCACCACTAGCTAAAAGAGTACTTCCTGTTACTGCCGTTATCTTGGGAACTTGGTCTGTTACTACCTTAGCCGCTATTCCTAGCCACGAAGTAGGCATGTCTCGGCCCTGACGATATTCCTGCTGGATAGCCAACGCAAGGCGTTCTGCTTGGGCGCTATCACCTCCTCCGTCAACCATGAGCCTAGCAAAGCGGGAGACATCAGAGGCGGTGTCGTCTATGGCTTGGGTTAGCCAAGTCCTGTCGTCTTTGGGCAACATGTAGGGAAGCATCTGAATGGCTAGAGAGAACGTCTCTCCTTCCCCAAGCTTCAACAACCTGTCTGCCATCTTGTCCCAATCCAGCTCTCCGCTTTCTATGTATTCATCTTTAATCCATGAGACGGAGTTATACGCACGCTGGTAAATGTATTTAAGCGCAGGTTCTTGGTTGAAAATGTTTTCCGCATACAGGTTTAGATTGCCTTCCAAGCTGTCGATTGCTTTCTGGTAATCGCCTCCTGTTTCTATAAAGGAATCGAAAAATCTGGTAGAGGCTTCATTGTATGCTGTCTCCTCATCCTTGTTCCTTTGAAGCTCTTGAGCGTATTTGCTGACAACTCCGTGCATTGAGTCGGTTTGATAATGCTTTTTCAGGAGTTCTAGTGCATACCCTTTATCCATCTCCCCTTCCGGGAAAAAGTTTTCAACAATGCGATTGAAAACATATTTGTCTCGCATAAACTGCGGGGCATTATTGAAATCCCTAATTTGCTCAGCACTAAGTATTTTTTCCAGCTTATTGTTTGTTACATCTTGTGCAGGAACATCCCCAAACAAGCCTGTTGTTGGATTGATATACCTAGTAACCGAATAAACTATATCTTCGTTTCTTTTTATCTTCTCACGATACCTCTCATACTCCGGGTCTATACCATTTGCTTGCAGTTCCTCACGCAATGTCCCTACGGCATCTAAGGCTTCTCGTGGAGTAGTAGGAAGCAAGCTAGACGACATCCTTAAATAATCGTCAAGCTTTGTGCGAATACTTCTCTTGTTTCTTAAAACCCCTTCAATTTGTTCAGAAGAGTAAGCTTGAGGATTTGCTTCTAAAACCTCTTCTGTTATTTCAGGTTGCTCCTTATTAGAAGCGAGGCCCGAATTCATTTTCTTTATTTCATCCAACAGGATAGAATCTTCGGGTTGTTCTGAAAGCTCTTCCATGATTTGTTTATAAATTATTCCAATAGGAAAGCAATGCACAATAAATTCCCTGCTCTCCTTGTGCATCTAATCCAGCTTTCGCCGCTATCGCTTTGGCCGAAATCATAGCTTGCACATCCATTAAATCTTTGTGTGGAGCTTGGAGGAAAGATTCATCTGCTACGATAAATCCTTGAGGGGGCGCCCCGGCCCGTTTATATATGCTCAAGTAGTCTTTCTCGTTTGTAATGAAAGAGTTACTTCCGGCCCAAACAATAAAAGCACCATTAGTCGGAATATCTATAGAAGCTTTATTCGATATAGCCGACACTCTAACGTTGTTCGGAATAAATGTCGCCTTTCTTTCGTCTCTGTCTTGCTGTCCAGAAGGATAAACAGAGGCAGAAGATAATGGGTCAATACTGCTGATATTATTCCGGGAGAACGCCTCTTCTTGTGCGAAAAAAACAAGCTCATAAAGCTCTTGTCCGGTAGGAGATTTCCCATTGTGTTCTGCCCTATATTCAGCAATCTTATCAGAAAGGACGGAACGAACTTCGCTTTTTATCTTTTCTTGCAGGAACAGATTGTTCGAGTCCGGCACATACTCCATCACAGCATACCTGTCTTTTGCCGTTTTCGGGTCTAGGTATGTCCTGCTTTTGTCTAAGAAAAACTGGTTCTTCCTCTCTTTGAACTGGGTATTAAACTCTTCCTCCGTCAAATAAATCGGAGTAGTCCCTCCTTGAGTTCCGGTGTAATCCTCTGTCTTGGTCAGAGGTAGTTGGCCGTTATCCCAAAACTTCTCTACCAACTTGTCAGCCTGATTGAACGTTTCCGGGGAAATCTTTTGTGTTACAAGCTTGAGCAATGAGTTCTTGTCGCTGGTGCTGAAATTCATCTGCTCAAAAATCCGTTCAGCTTGGGAGAGGATATTGGCCTGTCCCTCTGGCGACTCTTTGTGATAATCCTCTGAAAGCTTGACCGCCCAATTAGACATGGCCGCAAACTGCATTGGAGTCGGCTCAATCTTGGCGCTCATGGTCTTCTTCATGTTGAGGAGGTTGACATATTGCTGGGTCGTCAGCTGGTTGGTGTCCAATAGCTTTTTGGCGACATCCATCTCAAACTCTTCCGGGTTGAACAAAAACTTCTGTACGAGCGAGTCATACGATTGCTTTTGAATCATGCTTATCCGGCCCTGCGCTTGGTTCAATGCGTACTGCTGTTGCTCGTAGGTCAATTCACGACGCTGTACAGCGCCATCCCTGTTCACCTCTTCCAGCACACCCCAAGGATTCCTCAATGTTTCCTGCTGGATGATGTCTTGTGTCTGGGCTTGAACAATTCCATTCTCATTCAACATCTTTTCCGCAGGTGTTAGGTAGGGGCTTTTATTTATCTCCCTAGCCAACCCGAAATCCCTGTTGACCACAGCAATCTTGAACGCCGCATTAGTTTCGTCTGCGGCCATCTTTGATATTCTGTCTGCCGCCATCAGGCCCACCTTGTTCTTCTCCTCTTTCAGCAACAGGTTGAGCCTTTCATTGGACAACATCTGATTGCGCCCAACATAAAACGATTTGGCATACTTGTTGTTAATCTCTGCCACCCTTGATGTCATCTCCTCCGTATAGGCGTCCAGCCAAACCGCAGGATTGTTCATCGTGCTGGGGTCTTTTTGAAGCTGATTGAAAACCTGTGTGGAAGCTTCCATGTACTCTGCCTGCATGCGCCGTGACTGAATACTGTCGTTCGTTGTCTCGACTTCCGCTTGCGCCTTCGACCACATTGTGAGTCCTTCTCCAAGGTCGCCAAGCTCCTTTACTCGGCTCTCTTTGTCGAACTCATTTCCAATAGGAACATATCTGGCCGCATCATAAGTGGAGCGCAAATAACGGTTTGAAGGAGAAGGCAACAACCCCTCCTTGTTCGCACTACTGACACCCAGTCTTATGTCTCTAGTATCGTTGGTCGCCATGATTAAAATAACCCTCCTATGGATGAACCTATCTTAGAACCTATCGCCATTCCGGTGGGGCCTCCAAAATAAGCTCCCACACCAGAGCCAAGTAGTGAGCCAAGGAATCCACCGGAGGAGCGCTTGCTAGCCTTCCGGGCTTCGCTTGCCCGCCAATCAGCAACGCTTGCTTGATACATTGTGTTCTGCCTCTTTTGTTCCGCTTCCACCCAAGCATCAGCTATTTGTTGCTCGAACTGGCTCATTGTCGCCTGTTGTACAGCGCCTATGGAACCGGAAGTCGGGGCGAAGCCTGTCCTGACTGCTGACACCCTTTGCTGGGCTAGGTATTTCGCCTGATTCCCTCGAAGGCGAGACATGTTTATTCCGGCAATCCTGTATGCCGACTCGGCTTGATTCCTTAACGCCTGTGCCTGATTCTCATAACTGGCGACATAGTTGGCATATGACCGCTTCTTGCTCAAGGAAGACGACACATCCGAAAGAACACTACCAAATCCTTTAAGCGTCGCAGAGTTGAAGCCGAACGGGTCAAACGTGTCATCCCATGCTATTTTGTTGGGACTAGACTTCTCGAACCCAGCTGACGTATCTATTGAAGCCGTTGATGATAAATAACTTGTGTTAGGGTTATATGTCGGCGGCTGGGGCATTTCAGGATAACCTATCTGATAATCAATATCATACAGGCCGTTCATTGGCTCCAATCCAGTCAACGAAGGTAGGAGCGCATTCGTAACACCAGTCGTAGGGTCTGTCCAAATTTCGTTGTAAGCTGGCTCTGCTATTTCTGTTTCACCCCAGAGTTGACCATTAAGAATGTCGCTTCCCCACATCCATGAGGGGAAGCCTGTCAACGGCAACAAACCATCTGCGGTTAGGCCGCCTGTGTCAGCTAATGATAGTGGAATCATACAGAATATACGCCGCTAATACGTTCACCTTTTTAGCATCATCTAAGGAAAAGTACAGTCTTGTATCTGTAGAGCTTTGTCCGCTCAATACAATATGGTCTCTCCCGTTAGACAAGTTTGTTGATACCGACATGGAAGTGCTCTTTTCCATAGCTATCGGGGCATCATAGTCCAATGCCTGAACTGTGGCCTGAATCCTTGGCGCACCATAAGCCAGTCCGTCATCACTAAGGAATGAAGATGAAGGAGTTACGTCGTTGCTCTCATCCCGTGATACTTGATACCTAAGTTGGCTAATCTTCGTAGTGGTCGCAGGAATGACATAATTATTGGCATTCCCCATTGGCATTGAAATAAACTCCGAAAAGATATGAAGCCCAAAAACAAAGTTTGGAAGAGTCGATGAGGTGCTGGACGGGGGAGTAATAAATCCGCTGTTCCCGGCTTGGCCAATATCGTTTTCAATTTCAGACTTAACATTAAATACGATTTGGCTCTGGGAGAACAAGCCTTCACCCTCCGGTGCTTGCTGGTAATAAGAATAATTATTATTTACCTCATTGCCGCCAAAGCAATAGCCTGTGGTTGTTTGCCCGTTAGCTGAAATGATGTCCAGATATACAGGCTTGGTTTCGTCCCACTCTATCTTGGATGTAGTAGCTTTAACTCTCACATCCATGTATGGGAAATATCCATATTCCACATCATGGCCGGCCTCGTCAAAGACTGATAACTGCAAAATCTGTTCTGCACCTTCCCATGAGGGAACCGATGCCGAAGAGAAGTAACACCTTATCTTCTGGTTTGCCTTCAACACCAAACCTAGGAAATAGAACTCAAGGATTGGCAACTGATTTTTGTCGTCAGGCAACAATATCGAGTTAATAGAGTAAGTAAGGAGTTCTTGCGTCTCTGCGTCGAAAACAAACATCCTGAACGGCCCTTTGGTTAATACCTCTTGAGAAGGGTCGTACTGGTTCTCAAAAAGGAAAGATTCTATCTCAACATCACTCCCACTAGCGACCGGATTGTTGAAAATAGCAGACTCATCGAAGGAAAAAGAAAATCTTGATATCCAGCTTTGACTTGTAGGGGTTTTGGCCTGAACTGTGAGTTGCGAACTATTTGTGTTTTCCTTGAAGTAGCCATTTACAATTAGAGTGTTAAGAGCATCTGTGTCGCTCGTCTGCCCCGTGGAGAAGTTGTTCCATGAATTGTTTACAAAGCCTCCATAGGCCAGAGCATCTGTGTCGCTCGTCTGCCCCGTGGAGAAG
>ERZ827450.778-NODE-778-length-39893-cov-10.155480_pt1 | contig 39893 bp, 27 predicted proteins | sample MGYA00519773_ERZ827450 | MGnify/ENA primary metagenome ERZ827450 (study PRJEB31778, sample SAMEA3449306) | human gut metagenome | biome: human gut; feature: human-associated habitat; material: faeces | place: United Kingdom | collected 2010/2012 ...
ATTTAGGTCGTACTGCTTCTCATAGAAGCGCTATGTTATCTAACATGGCTTGCTCTTTGATCAAGCACAAAAGAATCACTACGACTGTTGCAAAGGCGAAAGCTTTGAAGAAGTTTGTTGAGCCTTTGATTACTAAGTCTAAAGAAGATACTACGAACTCTCGTCGTGTTGTATTTAGCAACTTGCAAGATAAGATTGCAGTAACAGAGTTGTTCAAAGAAATCTCTGTTAAGATTGCTGATCGTCCGGGTGGTTATACTCGTATTATCAAGACTGGTAACCGTTTGGGTGACAACGCAGAAATGTGCTTTATTGAGTTGGTTGACTACAATGAAAACATGGCTAAGGAAAAAGTTGCTAAGAAAGCTACTCGTACTCGTCGTTCGAAGAAAGCTGCTGAAGCTGCTCCTGCTGCTGTTGAAGCTCCTGCAACTGAAGCTCCTAAGGCTGAAGAACCAAAAGCTGAATCGGCTGAATAATTTTACAGTTATTCTTATAGATATAAAAAAGGCTGCCTTCAAAGGTAGCCTTTTTTGTTTGTCTGCCGTTTATTAATACTAAGATACATTAAAATATATCCTAATTAAACTTTTCATAGAGAGAATCTGTTATATTTGTAGGTGAATATGGCAAAATTTGTAAAGGTAATATTGTTTCTGTTGCTGACAGTTGCTTTTCATAGCATAGCAGGCAATGTCTCTACCGAAAAAATGGTGGATAAGCAGGGGTGTGATATTACATATGCTATGGGGCAGCGTGGGGAAATCTGTGCACCGGATCTTCCGGGTAAGCCTGTGGCTGAATTGACTAATTTGCAGAGCCATCAAATGTCTGTGACACGTATTCAACGTGTACAGCTTGGAGAATATTTCTTTTCTTTAAAGAATGCGCTACAAGGTTGTGCTGATCGTGAGAACTCACTATCACAACACTGGGGGCGGATTTATGATACAACAACTTCCTATTATTGCCAGCCATCGAGTGAATACTATGTATACACCTTGAGGCGTATAATTATTTAGCAGTATATTTATTGGTATTGTTTATTTTGTGGTTACTGGTATCTTCTGTATACTGGTGATACTACTTCTTTTTATCTTTATATTTTTACTAATAAATTAAACTTTAAATATTATGGCAACTACTCAAACGATTGATGCTACTATATTCGCATCTACACACCCCGATATCGCTAAACGCATAAGTGTTTCAGGAGTTTTAATCTCTTCTGTTATGTTATTGATTGGTATTTTAGCTTTTGCTTCAACATTCGAATTGGACGACAAGTCTTCTACAGCCAGTATGGCTTTGATGGTTTTGGGAACAGGTTTATTCCTTATCGGAATTTTCCGTCTTTTCTGGAAATCAAAGGAGGTTGTTTATTTACCAACAAAAAGTGTGGCTAAAGAGCATAGTGTATTCTTTGATTTGAAGCATATGGATGCTTTGAAGAGTCTTGTAAATTCGGGTTCATTCTCTGCTGATTCGAAAATAAAAAGCGAGGCTAGTGGTAATATACGTATGGATGTGATACTTTCTGCTGATAAAAAGTTTGCAGCTGTACAGTTATTCCAATTTGTACCTTACACGTATCAGCCAATAACATCGGTGCAGTATTTCACTAATGAAGAAGCTTCTGCGATAGTCGCTTTTTTGTCGAAAAGTAAAATACAATAAGTATATATCTACAACACCTGTTTGACTTTGTTTTTTCCGACACATTAAAACTATGCAGTTTGAAACTTTATATTGAGTTTGCTGCTACTAAATAAAACAGGTTTTAGATGTTGCTGTAAAAGATAACTTTGATTTTCATACGAAGATGGGGATTAGTCGTTAATGACGGCGATCCCCATTTTTTTCATTAAGAAGCAGGCGTTCATGTTTTGAGCAACTCCGTTTCTCATTTGATATGAGAAGGTGAGTTCATTGTTTGTAATGTCGGCTTCGAAACAGTAATTTCGGATATTTTGTGGGAAGGACTCTATTAAAGTCCCTAATAACAAGTCATGGGTGGCGATGATACCGTTGGCGTTCATGTGCATGAATTGTTTGATAAGGGCGAAAGAGCCTTTCTGTTTGTCCATGGAGTTGGTGCCTTTCAGTATTTCATCAAGAATGATGAAAAGCTCTTCCCCGGCTTCAAGTTTGTCTATGATTAATTTAAGTCGCTTGAGTTCTGCAAAGAAATAAGATTCGTTGTCAGCTAGGGAGTCACTGGTTCGAAGGCTGGTAACGAGACGGGCCGGATATATTTTCATTTGCTTTGCCCAAACGGGGGCTCCTATACATGCCAGTAGATAGTTTACTCCTACAGTACGTAAATAAGTACTCTTGCCTGCCATATTGGCGCCTGTGATTATAATAAAGAAAGGACGTTTTTCAATGTCTATTCCGTTACGCACACATTTGTTGCGATCCATTAGGGGATGCCCCAAAGCTTCAGCTTGTAGGTGGAAAGATTGAGCAGCGATAGTGGGGTAAATATAATCCGGATGATTATATGCGAATGTTGCCAGGGAACAATAGGCATCTATTTCTCCGATTGTTTCTATCCATCGGGGGAGGTCGGAGGCATGAATCTCTTTCCACTTCTCGATTCGCATCACCTGTCGTAGCTCCCAAAATATCAGTCCGTTGAGTATAGTACTCATGAGCAGATTGCTTCGTTGGTCGAGTGCGTTCATCAGTTTAGAAAGCTGGCGGACTGCTTGAGAAGCGGTTTGATTTTGACTTGTAAGGTCCGTTTTTAACTCTTGCAGTATATGACTGTGCATTTCTTTTTGTTCAGTGAGCAGAATTTGGTCAGCGTATGTCGAAAGAATCTGCAGCTTTTCTCCGTAGGTTGTTTGCAGTTTAGTGATTCCTTTAGAGAAAATAGTACTGAATAATACAAAGCTGACAAATACTCCTCCTGCGATGTTAGCCGAGATAATGCCTAAAATGGCTAGACTTATACATAAGAAATTAATGACGGTAACTGCTATTGGGAGGATACGCAGGAGCGTACGTTTTCGATAATAACTCGGACTGGTTGCCCATTCTTTGATTTCGGTGGTATCGGCAGGTTTTCCTTTATAGAGTAATCCGAGTAAGCGGATTTGTTGGCGATATTCCAAATCGGTGGAGAGTTCCCGGATGGCTTCCTGGCGGTGGTCAATAGCTGCTTTATTCTCCAGATGTGCATTGAACCAGTTTGCGAGATGTTGCTTGCCGATAGGGGTTGCGGTGCGGTTGATGTATTGGAAGAGAGAGTGTTCGCCAAATACATCCAGATCAAGAGTGTAGAGGTGAGACGGGTTAATGAATTCTTTTCCATCGTCAAAATCGGAAAAATCATATTGCATGGCACGTAGTTCCTGCTCGTTGATTTCTATTTTCTTTTTCAGAAAGTCTTTCCGGTAGAACCAGAAATTATGGCGTTTTACTAACCAAATGAATAAGATAAAGGGTAGGGCAGCGAATGCAGAGAGGCATAGCCAACCGTCAGACCAAAAAATAATGGCATTTGTTACGGCTCCTACGAATAAGATAAGTCGAAGAAGACTTATATAATAGATACGTTTTCGTGCATTTTGTAACTCCAGTTCTGTTTTCTGGATGATTTGCTGATATGTGGTAATGATCTGTTCTAGTTTTTCCATGACAAATTTAAATCTTTTGCGCAAAGGTAATATAATTCATAACGGTCGGGATAGGAGCTTGTTTTTGTCAAGAGTAGATTTACTGTTTATTAACGGAAGTAGGAAGATGTGTGGGCTTGGATTATAACTTGTTCTGATAATGTTGTTGTTAGCTGGAAGAAATTTTCAATATTTCTTTTCTCATTCTTGCATTTATCCGCTAAAATTTATAACTTTCCACTCGAAAAGGCGTTAGACAGGAAAGGAGGATGCTTATGAAGAAAGGATGTATCTTATGTTTGCTGATAAGCGTGATTAGCCTTCCGTTAATTGCGCAGAATATTATTTATTCCAACCTGAAAGAGTTACTGACTCAACATGGCGATACCACTGCTGTGTTGCGTGTAGAAAAACGTTCCAGAAATCAGATTGTATTAACAGGAGGGGCTGATTACCGGATAACGGCCGGTGATGACGAGTCGATGTGCCGGCGTTTGAAGAAGCGTTGTTTTGCTGTGCGTGACGAAAAAGGAAATTTATATTTGAACTGTCGTAAGTTGCGCTATAAGAAATTGCGTTTTGGAGCATGGTATGCTCCTGCTGTTCAGTTAGGTAAAAACATCTATTTTTGTGCGATGCCTTTAGGATCAGTCATCGGAGGCAACTTTGTGGAAGAAGATGATGTAAAACTAGGAGGAAATATAGGCGATGCTCTTGCCGCTTCAAGTCTGGTTACAAAACGTGTTTGCTATGAATTGAATGGTGAAACAGGGAAAGTCGACTTTCTGGGGAAAGATAGAATGCTGCAATTATTGAAGAATTATCCGGAACTGAAACAAGCATATTTGAAAGATGATAGTCAAGAAGCGAAGCATACTTTTAAATATCTGTTAGAGTTGCAGAATAAACAAAAGAAATAATTCCATTAATTTTGGTTGGCATCGTATGAAAAGCCCTATCAATAATACAATCACCTGTATAATGATATTATTGAGATGTGGGTTACACTAGTTATGTAAATTCCACCGATTCCATAGTGTTGAAAAGGGCTGCTATTTGCTTTACTAAAGATTCTCTTTTATTTTAATGAAAGGGTTCTTACCAATGATCCTTCCATTCATTTTAATGAAAAGTTTTAGTGAAGCTCCGCCATTCGTTTTAATGATAGCTTTGCTATTTACCGTAATGCCAACCCTGCTATCTACTTCAATGAAAGATCTATCTATCTGTTTTGACAAAACGGCCTGTATTCGTGCCTGTATAAAAGCATAAGAGAGTTTTGACATCGCTTGTGTCTTGTTCTTCTATCAAACTGTAAATGTAATAATACCTTTCTGATAATAAATCTGTCAAATCTCTTGTCTTTTATCTTCTTTTTTTCTATCTTGCGAAGAGTTATAAGACTGTATTGCTTACAGTTTGTAATCCTTAATTCTGTTTATTATGAGAATAACTCTTGGCAACACACTACCTCCTTATCCGGATTTTGTAGAAGGTATCCGGAGAGCTCCCGACCGTGGTTATACACTTACCCCGGCGCAGACAATCACTGCATTAAAAAACGCTTTGCGTTATATTCCTACCGAGTGGCACGAACAATTGGCTCCTGAATTGATGGAAGAGCTACGCACTCGCGGGCGGATTTACGGATACCGTTTCCGTCCTGCCGGCGACCTGAAAGCCAAACCGATTGACGAGTACCGGGGACAATGCATTGAAGGCAAAGCTTTTCAGGTAATGATTGACAATAACCTTTGCTTCGATATAGCATTATATCCCTACGAACTAGTCACTTACGGTGAAACCGGACAAGTCTGCCAAAACTGGATGCAATATCGACTGATAAAACAATACCTCGAAGAACTTACCCAAGAACAGACGCTGGTTATTGAGTCCGGACATCCATTAGGGCTTTTCCGCTCCCGTCCCGATGCTCCCCGCGTTATAATAACCAATTCGATGATGATCGGGCAATTCGACAATCAACATGATTGGCATATTGCTGCCCAGATGGGAGTTGCCAATTACGGGCAAATGACTGCCGGCGGCTGGATGTATATCGGTCCTCAAGGAATTGTGCATGGCACTTTCAATACCCTCCTCAATGCCGGGCGATTGAAACTGGGTATTCCACAAGACCAAAATCTGCGGGGACATTTATTTGTATCTTCCGGCTTGGGAGGAATGAGCGGCGCACAACCCAAAGCGGCGGAGATAGCAGGAGCAGTCTCCATCATAGCCGAAGTAGATAGTTCGCGCATTGAAACCCGCCACCGCCAGGGATGGGTGGGACACGTGACTGCGGATATAGCCGAAGCATACCGGATGGCATCTCAAGCAATGCAACGTCGTGAACCCTGCTCGATAGCCTATCACGGCAATGTCGTAGACCTGCTCGAATATGCCGAACGCGAAAGAATTCCTATTGAATTATTATCCGATCAAACCTCCTGTCATGCCGTTTACGAAGGCGGTTACTGCCCTGCCGGACTAACTTTTGAAGAACGCACACGCCTTCTTCACGAATCTCCGGAACAATTCCGTCACTTGGTAGATATATCCTTGCATCGTCATTTCGAAGTTATCAAGAAACTCGTAGCCCGCGGAACTTATTTCTTTGATTATGGAAACTCCTTCATGAAAGCCATATACGATGCCGGAGTAAAAGAAATCTCCCGTAATGGTGTTGATGAAAAGGACGGATTTATCTGGCCAAGCTATGTTGAAGATATTATGGGACCCCAACTCTTTGATTATGGCTACGGTCCGTTCAGATGGGTTTGCTTGAGTGGCAAACACGAAGATCTGATAAAAACAGACCACGCAGCTATGGAATGTATCGACGTCAATCGGCGTGGGCAGGATCTTGACAACTACAACTGGATACGGGATGCCGAAAAGAATCAGCTCGTGGTGGGTACACAGGCACGTATTCTGTATCAGGATGCAGTCGGGAGAATGAACATAGCCCTCCGTTTCAATGAGATGGTCCGCCGGGGAGAAGTAGGTCCTATCATGCTGGGACGAGACCATCACGATGTAAGCGGAACGGATTCTCCTTTCCGGGAGACATCGAATATCAAAGACGGAAGCAATGTGATGGCAGATATGGCTGTGCAATGTTTTGCCGGAAATTGTGCCCGCGGAATGAGCCTGGTAGCTTTGCACAATGGTGGGGGAGTCGGTATTGGCAAAGCAGTCAATGGCGGCTTCGGTATGGTATGCGACGGTAGCGAACGGGTAGATGAAATACTTCGTTCGGCAATGCTCTGGGATGTGATGGGCGGAGTAGCCCGTCGCTCATGGGCGCGTAATCCGCATGCGATGGAGACAAGCGAAGCATTTAATGACTCCCATGCAAGAGACTATCAGATAACAATGCCGTATGTAGCGGACGAAGAACTTATAAAGAAGATAGTCCCATATATTGTGGGAAAATAGTATCATATATTATGGGAATTTATTCTCTTAATATGAGAGAATAAATTCCCATAATATATGGAACTGTTTAAACATATAGCTGTTTAGTATAAACCATGCGGTGATTCGGTATGAAACTCGTGTGAACCGTGCCTGATTATATAAGGACTATTTGGCAAGAACACTTGTTTGATGTAAAACATATAATTATTCAGTTGAATATAACCTCTATAATAATAGATATTTGATATGAGTTGGAATAAAATTATTGAATGCGTCCCCAATTTTAGTGAGGGACGTGATTTAGAGAAAATAGATCAGATAGTAGCCCCTTTCCGTATTAATGCCGGAGTGAAACTGCTTGATTACAGTAATGATGAAGACCATAACCGTCTGGTTGTAACCCTTGTCGGTGAGCCGGAAGCTCTGTACGAAGCAATCGTTGAAGCCGTAGGCGTAGCCATCCGTTTGATAGACCTGAATCAGCATACCGGGCAACATCTCCGTATGGGAGCAGTAGATGTCATCCCTTTCATCCCGATTAAGAATACCAGCATGGAAGAAGCCATCGAACTATCCAAGAAAGTAGCCGCAAAAGTAGCCGAGATCTATCATCTTCCTGTCTTCCTGTATGAGAAGTCCGCAACTGCGTCGCATCGGGAGAATCTCGCTTCTGTCCGTAAAGGAGAATTTGAAGGCATGGCCGAAAAAATCAAACTACCCGAATGGCAACCAGATTTCGGACCTGCCGAACGTCATCCAACCGCAGGTGCAGTCGCCATCGGAGCCCGTATGCCGCTCGTAGCCTACAATATCAATCTTAGTACGGACAATCTGGAAATAGCTACCAAGATAGCAAAGAATATCCGCCATATCAATGGAGGGCTCCGTTATGTGAAAGCAATGGGAGTGGAGCTAAAGGAGAGAAACATCACCCAGGTATCCATAAACATGACCGACTATACCCATACTGCCCTTTACCGCGCCTTCGAACTGGTACGTATCGAAGCCCGCCGCTATGGTGTTACGATTGTCGGTAGTGAAATCATTGGCCTCGTACCGATGGAAGCCCTGATTGATACAGCTTCCTATTATCTCGGACTCGAAAACTTTTCCATGCAACAAGTCTTGGAAGCCCGTATCATGGAATAGCCGGTAAAGAAATATGTTAGCGAATATTCAATCCAAATCAGAACGGATGTTTACAGGGGAACCTGCCTGATAAAAAACAACGGATCAAGAAGCAGGATGAATGAAACAAGAATAAACCAAGATAATTCGGATAATTTATGAGTGAAAACTTAATCATATTCAATGCCCGTATCGTAACTCCCATCGGCTTTTCCGCCCGTAAAGGCGAAGAAATGTCCCAACTGCAAGTCATAGAGAACGGAACCGTGGAAGTCACCAAAGGAATCATCACCTACGTTGGTGAGAACCGTGGCGAAGACCGCGACGGTTACTATCAACACTACTGGCATTATAACGCTCGCGGACACTGCCTCTTGCCCGGCTTCGTTGATTCCCATACCCATTTTGTATTTGGCGGAGAACGTTCCGAGGAATTCTCCTGGCGTCTGAACGGCGAAAGCTATATGTCGATTATGGAGCGGGGAGGCGGAATCGCAAGCACCGTAAAAGCCACCCGGCAAATGAATTTCCTGAAACTGCGTTCAGCAGCCGAAGGCTTTTTGAAAAGAATGAGCACAATGGGTGTAACCACCGTAGAAGGTAAAAGCGGTTACGGACTGGATCGGGAAACCGAACTATTACAGCTAAAGGTAATGCGCAGCCTGAACAACACCGAGCATAAACGTGTCGATATAGTCTCCACCTTTCTCGGTGCCCATGCCCTTCCCGAAGAATATGCAGGAAGAAGCGACGAATACATCGACTTCCTGATTCGTGAAATGCTTCCCCTTGTCCGTGACGGCGAACTGGCAGAATGTTGTGATGTCTTTTGCGAACAAGGCGTTTTCTCTATCGAACAGTCCCGCCGCCTGCTTCAGGCAGCCAAGGAACACGGCTTTCTGTTGAAACTCCACGCTGACGAAATCGTCTCCCTCGGTGGAGCTGAACTGGCAGCCGAACTGGGAGCACTGTCTGCCGATCACCTCCTGCACGCTTCCGATGCCGGCATCCGTGCAATGGCCGATGCCGGAGTAGTAGCCACCCTGTTACCTTTGACAGCTTTTGCTCTGAAAGAACCCTACGCACGCGGTCGTGAAATGATTGACTCCGGCTGTGCGGTAGCACTTGCCACCGACCTGAATCCCGGCAGTTGTTTCTCCGGTTCTATCCCGCTGACCATTGCTCTGGCCTGCATCTATATGAAAATGAGCATCGAAGAAACCATCACCGCCCTGACCCTGAACGGAGCTGCCGCCCTTCAGCGAGCCGACCGGATCGGAAGCATCGAAGTAGGCAAACAAGGCGATTTTATCGTTCTCAATTCCGACAACTATCATATTCTACCTTATTATATAGGCATGAACTGTGTAATCATGACTATTAAAGGCGGTATGCTGTATCCCGTTGCTTAATAGTTGACCCAATTAATCACTTAAAACAAAATACCATGTTAGCAGATTTAACCGTAAAAGATTTCTTAGATAAAGTAGCTTGCAGCGACCCTGTACCCGGTGGAGGTAGTATTGCCGCTTTGGATGGAGCGCTAGCTTCCGCCCTTTCCACAATGGTAGCACGGCTCACCGTAGGAAAAAAGGGATACGAAGCCAGTGAAGAAGTAATGCAGCACGCACAAACAATCACCCTCCGTCTGCTGGACGAATTTATTGCACTTATCGATAAAGATTCCGCTGCCTACAACGAAGTCTTTGCCTGCTTCAAACTTCCTAAAACAACCGACGAAGAGAACGCCGCGCGAAGTGCCGCCATTCAGGAAGCAACCAAACAAGCCGCCCTCGTTCCGTTGGAAGTAGCCCGCAAAGCACTGGATATGATGTCCGTCATAGCAGATGTTGCCCGCTTGGGCAACCGCAATGCCGTCACAGATGCCTGTGTAGCCATGATGGCCGCCCGTTCCGCCGTATTGGGAGCCTTGCTGAACGTCCGTATCAACCTCGGTTCGCTCAAAGACAGAGATTTTGTCCTCCAATTGCAAACCGAAGCCGATACAATCGAGCAAACCGCCTGCCGGAGAGAAAAAGAATTGTTGGATGCCGTAAATCAAGACCTGCGCGTATGAGTAAGAATGTATATCATATTGGTTCCGGAGCATTAACCTTCGAAATCATCGAACGAATTATCAACGAAAACCTAAAACTGGAACTAGCTCCCGAAGCCAAGTTGCGCATCCAGAAATGTCGCGACTACCTCGACCACAAAATAGCTTCTTCCGAAGAACCGCTGTACGGTATAACAACCGGTTTCGGCTCTTTATGTACCAAAAATATTTCTCCCGACGAACTCGGTACGCTTCAGGAGAACCTGATAAAAAGCCATGCCTGCAGCGTAGGCGAAGAAATTCGCCCCGTCATCATCAAACTGATGATGCTTCTCAAAGCCCACGCCCTCTCATTGGGACATAGCGGCGTACAAGTAATCACTGTGCAGCGCATCCTCGACTTCTTCAACAATGACGTCATGCCCATCGTCTATGACCGCGGTTCTCTTGGAGCTTCCGGCGACCTTGCTCCGCTCGCCAATCTTTTCCTCCCCCTGATCGGTGTCGGCGATGTCTACTATAAAGGGAAAAAGTGCGAAGCCATCAGCGTACTCGACGAATTCGGCTGGGAACCCGTCAAACTAATGAGTAAAGAAGGACTGGCCCTGCTCAACGGCACCCAATTTATGAGCGCCAACGGTGTATTCGCTATGCTCAAAGCCTTCCGCCTCTCGAAAAAAGCCGACCTCATAGCCGCCCTTTCCCTCGAAGCCTTTGATGGTCGTATCGACCCGTTTATGGACTGCATCCAGCAAATCCGCCCCCATCAGGGACAAATCGAGACAGGCGAAGCCTTCCGCAAACTACTGGCCGGTAGCGAACTGATCGAACGTCACAAAGAACACGTTCAAGATCCCTATTCCTTCCGCTGCATCCCGCAAGTACACGGTGCCACGAAAGACGCTATCCGCTACGTTGCCTCCGTATTGCTGACCGAAATCAATTCCGTCACGGACAACCCCACCATCTTCCCCGATGAAGACCGGATCATCTCCGGCGGAAACTTCCACGGGCAACCGCTTGCCATCTCTTATGACTTCCTTGCCATCGCTTTGGCCGAATTGGGAAATATCTCCGAACGCCGTGTCTCCCAACTGATTATGGGACTCCGCGGACTACCTGAATTCCTGGTTGCCAACCCCGGTCTGAACTCCGGCTTTATGATTCCGCAATATGCCGCCGCTTCGATGGTCAGCCAGAATAAAATGTACTGCTATGCGGCTTCGAGCGACTCCATCGTCTCCTCCAACGGACAGGAAGACCACGTAAGTATGGGCGCCAACGCTGCTACCAAACTTTATAAAGTGATGGACAACCTGGAACATATCCTTGCCATTGAACTGATGAATGCTGCACAAGGCATTGACTTCCGTCGTCCGCTGAAAACTTCTCCCGTTCTTGAACGTTTCCTTCATGCCTATCGGAAAGAAGTGCCTTTTGTGAAAGATGATATCGTGATGTACAAGGAGATACATAAAACAGTCGCCTTCCTGAAGAGGACACAAATTGACTATTGACCATAAACCAACCCTTTTTCGCTTTTCGTTAATAATGGTGACTGTTGTTGCCGGGTAAGTGTTGATTCTATCGACATTTATCCGGCATTTGTCGATTATAATCCCTCTGCCGGCGATAAAACTTTACTTCGTATTCCCATCATTCCTACCTTTGCCCTATGTTTGTTCCGTATTTCCTATTAACACTTGTTTTCATTTTACTCTATTGAATGATAATAATTCCCAAATGCATTATAAATAGATGGAAACTTGATTTGTTAATTGAGTTTTCTATATATCTTTGTTCCGTTTTTCCTTTGGAAATGAAAAGAAAACGAAAACTGCATTTTAATAAAATAGAAAAACGGATGATGGCAGAGCATGGAAAAGACGCTTCCCAACGGGTAGAGTTAAGAGAACGGATCATAACGGCAGCAACAGAAGCTTTTACTTCAAAAGGCATCAAGAGTATTACGATGGACGACATTGCAGCAGCATTAGGAATATCCAAACGCACCCTCTATGAAGTCTTTTCGGATAAAGAATCGTTGTTGAAAGAATGTATACTGAAGGCACAGGCCGACAGAGATAAGTACTTGCAGAAAATCTTTGAACAGTCGCATAATGTGTTAGAGGTAATACTTGCAGTCTTTCAGAAAAGTATTGAGGTGTTCCATCAGACGAATAAACGCTTTTTTGAAGATATCAAGAAATATCCGAAGGTATATGAGATGATGAAGAACCGGCAGGACAGTGATTCGCAGAAAACGATGTCCTTCTTCAAGACGGGAGTAGAGCAGGGCATTTTTCGTCCGGATGTGAACTTCGCTATCGTTAATTTGCTGGTACGAGAGCAGTTTGACGTACTTCTGAATACGGATATCTGCAATGAATATCCTTTCATTGAAGTGTACGAATCCATCATGTTTACTTATATACGCGGCATCTCCACCGAAAAAGGAGCAAAGGTACTGGAAGACTTTATACAAGAATATCGTAAGAACCGCATCGCAGATTAGAGCAAGAGTGAGGTTTTATTGACAAACAAGTAAGATTAAATTAGAAATTCAGTTTATGAACAAGATGAAAAGATTGACAGGTAAGAAGATTCTTCTGGTAGCTGTGGCACTCTGTGCATTTGGTTTTGCAAAGGCGCAGGACACACAGGCGGAGAAGAATATACTAACCTTAACCTTAGACAAAGCCCTGGAAATTGCATTGGATGAGAATCCGACAATTAAAGTGGCAGAAGAAGAAGTTGCATTAAAGAAAGTTGCCAGCAAAGAAGCTTGGCAAAGTCTGTTGCCGGAGGCTAGTATTGCCGGTTCAGTAGACCATACCATTAAAGCGGCTGAAATGAAATTGAACGATAACGTGTTCAAGATGGGGCAAGACGGTTCGAACACCGCCAATGCGGGGTTGAGTATTAATCTGCCACTCTTTGTGCCGGGTGTTTACCGTGCCATGTCGATGACAAAGACGGATATTGAACTGGCAGTAGAGAAGTCACGCGCTTCCAAACTGGATCTCGTGAATCAGGTGAGCAAGGCTTATTATCAGTTGATGCTTGCGCAGGACAGCTATGAAGTGCTTCAAGGCAGTTATAAACTGGCAGAAGATAACTACAATGTGGTGAATGCCAAATATCAGCAGGGAACTGTGAGCGAATATGACAAGATCAGTGCGGAGGTGCAGATGCGCAGTATTAAACCGAACTTGATTTCGGCAGCTAATGCGGTGACTTTGGCTAAGTTGCAGTTGAAAGTCCTGATGGGGATCACAGCCGATGTGGAGATAAAGATTAACGATAGTCTGACCAACTATGAGACGGCCATGTTTGCCAACCAGTTGAGAGAAGAAAATGTAAATCTGGACAACAATACCACCATGAAGCAGTTGGACTTGAACATGAAGTTGCTTGAAAAGAACGTAAAGTCTTTAAAGACAAACTTTATGCCGACTCTTTCAATGAGTTTCTCCTACCAATATCAATCACTGTATAATCCGAATATCAATTTTTTCAATTACAACTGGAGCAACAGTTCCAGCCTGATGTTCAATCTTAGTATACCTTTATATAAGGCAAGTAACTTTACGAAAGTGAAATCCGCCCGTATACAGATGCGCCAGCTCGATTGGAATCGTATTGATACGGAAAGACAATTGAATATGCAGATTGTCAGTTGTCGCAATAACATGAGTGCCAGCACAGAGCAGGTAGTCAGCAACAAGGAAAATGTGATGCAGGCAAAGAAAGCGGTAGTGATTGCCGAAAAACGTTATGATGTAGGTAAGGGCACGGTGCTCGAACTGAACAGTTCCCAAGTGTCGCTGACACAGGCGCAACTCACCTATAATCAGTCCATATACGATTACCTGGTTGCTAAGGCAGACCTCGATCAGGTTCTGGGAAAAGAATAAAGATAGACAACTAAAAAATTACAATTAAGGAATATGAAAAGAAGTATCCAATTGGTAGCCCTGCTGTTAACTGTGTTTATGGGCTCATGTACAGGTGGAAAAGATAAAGCGGCTGCGGAACATGTGGACGCGAAGCCCATTGTGAAGCTGGCAGACGTAAAAGCCCGTCCCGTAGATCAAATACAAGATTACACAGCGACGGTGGAAGCCGAAGTAAAGAATAATATAGCCCCTTCGTCTCCCGTACGTATCGATCAGATTTTTGTGGAAGTGGGCGACCGCGTATCCAAAGGCCAGAAACTTGTGCAGATGGATGCAGCCAACCTGAAACAGACGAAGCTGCAACTAGATAATCAGGAAATAGAATTCAACCGTATCGACGAATTATATAAAGTGGGCGGTGCGTCCAAATCAGAGTGGGATGCTTCGAAGATGCAACTCGATGTGAAGCAAACCGCTTATAAGAATCTGTTGGAGAATACCTCTTTGCAAAGCCCTATCAATGGTGTGGTCACTGCACGCAACTATGATAATGGCGATATGTACAGCGGTGGAGAGCCCGTACTTGTAGTAGAACAGATCACTCCGGTGAAACTCCTGATTAACGTGTCCGAAACCTACTTCACGAAAGTGAAAAAAGGTACTCCTGTCGACGTGAAACTCGATGTATATGGCGATGAAGTATTTACAGGAACCATCAATCTGATTTACCCTACCATAGATGCCACTACCCGTACATTCCAGGTAGAGATCAGACTGGATAATAAAGACCAGCGTGTGCGTCCGGGAATGTTTGCCCGTGCGACATTGAACTTCGGTACAGCAGAAAACGTCGTTGTTCCCGATTTGGCAATCGTTAAGCAGGCAGGTTCCGGCGACCGTTATGTATTCGTTTATAAAGACGGTAAAGTATCTTATAATAAGGTCGAACTGGGTAGACGCATGGGTACGGAGTATGAGTTGAAATCCGGTGTACCGGATAACTCACAGGTGGTAGTTGCCGGACAGTCACGTTTGGTGAACGGTATGGAAGTAGAGGTGGAAGCCTCTTCCCAGCCTTCTTCCAAATAAGAGGTGTTCAGTACCTTTCGCCCGATGCTTTTATTAATTAATCTGATTTCAAAACGATCTTCCGGCTCCCTCTTTTGGGGAGAGGAGCAGGGAGAGGCTTTTAAATAAAATAACATGAGTTTATACGAAGGTGCGGTTAAGAAACCGATTATGACCTCCCTCTGCTTCCTGGCAGTGGTGATTTTTGGTCTTTTCTCTTTGTCCAAGTTACCTATCGACTTGTATCCGGACATTGACACGAATACAATCATGGTAATGACCGCTTATCCCGGAGCAAGTGCTTCGGATATAGAAAATAATGTGACTCGCCCGCTCGAAAATACGTTGAACGCGGTGAGCAACTTGAAACATATTACCTCCCGTTCTTCCGAGAATATGTCATTAATTACATTGGAGTTCGAGTTTGGTAACGATATTGACGTTCTGACCAATGATGTGCGTGATAAACTCGACATGGTAAGTTCGCAGCTTCCCGATGATGTCGAGAATCCGATCATCTTCAAATTTAGTACGGACATGATTCCTATCGTGCTGCTTTCCGTACAGGCCAATGAAAGTCAGTCAGCCCTTTATAAGATATTGGACGATCGTGTGGTAAACCCGCTGGCACGTATTCCGGGAGTCGGAACCGTGTCTATCAGTGGTGCGCCGCAACGTGAGATTCAGGTATATTGCGACCCCAATAAACTGGAAGCCTATCACCTGACTATCGAAACAATCAGTTCCATTATCGGCGCCGAGAATAAGAACATTCCCGGTGGTAACTTCGATATCGGTAGTGAAACATACGCGTTGCGTGTAGAAGGTGAGTTCGATGATTCCCGACAGTTGGCAGACGTAGTGGTAGGTACGCATAATGGGGCAAATGTCTTTTTGCGTGATGTAGCCCGAATCGTCGATACTGTGGAAGAACGTGCACAGGAAACCTATAACAATGGTGTGCAAGGTGCGATGATTGTTGTTCAGAAACAGTCGGGAGCCAATTCGGTAGAAATCTCCAAGAAAGTGGCCGACGCATTGCCGAGGCTTCAGAAGAACCTGCCGAGTGACGTGAAGATCGGTGTCATTGTCGATACCTCCGACAACATTTTGAACACCATCGACAGTTTGACGGAAACCGTTGTTTATGCCTTGCTCTTCGTTGTCATCGTCGTGTTCCTTTTCTTGGGACGCTGGCGTGCTACATTGATTATCTGTATCACCATTCCGCTTTCGTTGATTGCCTCGTTCATTTACCTGGCGATTAGTGGAAATACGATTAATATCATCTCGCTTTCATCACTTTCTATCGCTATCGGTATGGTAGTGGATGATGCGATTGTGGTACTTGAAAACGTAACGACCCATATCGAGCGTGGCTCCGATCCGAAACAGGCAGCCGTGCACGGAACCAATGAGGTGGCAATTTCTGTAATCGCTTCTACGTTGACTATGATTGCCGTGTTCTTCCCGTTGACAATGGTAAGCGGTATGTCCGGTGTACTTTTCAAGCAGTTGGGTTGGATGATGTGTGCCATCATGTTTATTTCTACGGTCGCCGCACTATCTTTAACTCCGATGCTCTGTTCCCAGTTGCTTCGTTTGCAGAAGAAACCGTCGAAGATGTTCAAGCTCTTCTTTACTCCGATAGAGAAAGCACTCGACGGGCTCGATACTTGGTATGCGAAGATGCTGAACTGGGCTGTACGTCATCGTCCGATTGTTATTGTGGGATGTATTGCTTTCTTCATTGTCAGTTTGCTGTGTGCAAAGGGCATCGGTACGGAGTTCTTCCCGGCACAGGATAATGCTCGTATTGCTGTACAGTTGGAGCTTCCGATCGGTACACGAAAAGAGATAGCGCAGGAACTTTCGGAGAAATTAACCAACCAATGGCTGACGAAATATAAAGACATCATGAAAGTCTGCAACTACACCGTCGGTCAGGCTGACTCCGATAATACTTGGGCATCCATGCAGGACAACGGTTCGCATATTATCTCGTTCAACATCAGTTTGGTGGATCCGGGCGATCGTGATATCACTTTGGAAGCAGTCTGTGATGAGATGCGTGAAGATTTGAAAGCCTATCCGGAATTCAGTAAAGCACAGGTAATCCTCGGAGGTAGCAACACAGGTATGTCCGCACAGGCTAGTGCCGACTTTGAGGTTTACGGATATGATATGACGGTAACCGACAGCGTGGCAGCTCGTCTGAAACGTGAATTGCTGAAAGTGAAAGGTGTGACCGAGGTAAATATCAGCCGTAGTGATTATCAGCCGGAATATCAGGTAGACTTTGACCGTGAAAAACTGGCAATGCATGGTTTGAATCTTTCAACTGCCGGTAACTACCTGCGTAACCGTGTCAATGGTGCGGTAGCGTCTAAATATCGTGAAGACGGAGATGAATATGATATCAAAGTGCGTTATGCGCCCGAATTCCGTACAAGTTTGGAAAGTCTCGAAAATATCCTCATTTACAATGCGCAAGGACAATCCGTTCGTGTGAAAGACGTCGGAAAGGTAGTCGAACGTTTCGCGCCTCCTACCATCGAACGTAAAGACCGCGAACGTATCGTGACCGTTTCCGCAGTAATCTCCGGTGCTCCGTTGGGCGACGTAGTGGCTGCCGGTAATAAAGTGATAGATAAAATGGATCTTCCGGGAGAAGTCACCATTCAGATTTCCGGTTCGTACGAAGACCAGCAAGATTCGTTCCGCGATTTGGGAACACTCGGTATCCTGATTGTGATTCTTGTATTTATCGTGATGGCGGCACAGTTCGAGTCACTGACTTATCCGTTCATCATCATGTTCTCCCTGCCGTTTGCGTTCAGTGGTGTCTTGATGGCGTTATTCTTTACGGGTAGCACGTTAAGTGTCATGAGTTTGTTGGGAGGTATCATGTTGATTGGTATTGTGGTGAAGAACGGTATTGTGCTTATCGACTACATCACTCTTTGTCGAGAGCGCGGACTGGCAGTCCTGAACTCTGTGGTAACAGCAGGTAAGAGCCGTCTCCGTCCGGTACTGATGACTACTGCCACTACCGTTCTCGGTATGATTCCGATGGCTATCGGTGGCGGTCAGGGTTCTGAAATGTGGAGCCCGATGGCGATTGCCGTAATCGGTGGTCTGACAGTATCTACTGTTTTGACGTTGATTCTGATTCCTACGCTGTATTGTGTATTCGCAGGAACAGGTATCAAGAATCGTCGTCGTAAACTCCGTCGTCAACGTGAATTGGATGTTTACTTCCAGGCGAATAAAGACAGTATTATTAAGAAATAATAAAGAAAGAATATGAAATCAGTATTGATAACATTCGATCAGGCTTATTACGAGCGAATCATGGCGTTACTCGACCGTTTGGGATGCCGTGGTTTTACGTACCTCGAAAAAGTACAGGGACGTGGTTCAAAGACAGGCGATCCGCATTTCGGAAGCCATGCCTGGCCAAGTATGTGTTCGGCTATCCTGACGGTAGTCGATGACAGCAAAGTCGATCCGTTGCTCGACACCTTGCATAAGATGGACTTGGAAACGGAGCAATTAGGCTTGCGGGCATTTGTGTGGAACATTGAACGGACTATCTGACCGATGTCCGGCATGTAAATAAGTAAAAAGGGAGAATCTCATAAATAATGTAGATTCTCCCTTCTTTTTTATTGCTTTTCTCTATCTTTGCAGCCTGAAAATGTCCGGCACCGATGAAGCCTCCTCCGGCACCGATAAGGAGATGGTTCGGCACTGAGGAAGAGGTAGCTCGGCACCGGGTAAAAACAAGAACTAAAATAGTGCCTATATCTACTTGTAAAGATGGAGATAATAAAGAATTATTTGAAATATTCGTTGTGGTTCGTACTGATTGTGTTTGCAGTCTTACTCGGGCTTCATTGGCTTCCGGCGCTGACTATTGACGGGCACACGATGAGGCGTGTAGACCTTTTGAGCGACCTTCGTTATCCGGAATCAGAGACTGCCGCAGCTGATTCGGACAGCATCCCTTTGCCTCCTGTTGTAAAACCTGCCTTTGTAGATACCTGTCGTACAGGTATGACTTGCATTGAAGATTACAGTGATTCCACTCTCCGGGGGATGACTCCTTTTTATAAAGCACTCGACCGTGTCTCTTCCGATGACTCCGATGACAAACAGGTGCGTATTGCCGTATTCGGAGATTCCTTTATCGAAGCGGATATCTTTACGGCTGACTTACGCGAAATGCTTCAGAAACAATTCGGCGGTTGTGGTGTAGGTTTTGTTACCATCACTTCCATGACAAGCGGTTACCGTCCTACGGTGCGACATACGTTTGGCGGATGGTCCAGTCATGCGGTAACAGACAGTGTCTATTTCGATAAGAAGAAACAAGGCATATCCGGTCATTATTTCGTTCCCCGCAACGGAGCTTATGTAGAACTGCGCGGGCAAAATAAATATGCCTCCCTGCTCGATACTTGCCAGCGTGCCTCCATCTTCTTCCATAACAGAGACTCCGTTCTCCTTTCTGCCCGTGTGAACAAAGGAGAAAACAAGAATTATTCATTAGGCCCTTCCGACGGATTGCAGCAAATCCAGGTGGACGGGCGCATCGGCTCTATCCGTTGGACAGTAGACCGTGCAGACTCTACATTGTTCTATGGTTTGGCAATGGATGGAAAGAAAGGAATCATTCTCGACAACTTCTCGTTGCGTGGCAGTTCCGGTCTTTCTTTGCGGGGCATTCCTCCACAAATGTTGAAACAGTTTAACCGTCAACGTCCTTACGACCTTATTATCCTCGAATATGGTTTGAATGTAGCTACCGAACGGGGACGTAATTATGATAACTATCAAAAAGGACTGCTCACAGCTATCGAGCATTTGAAAGAATGTTTCCCACAAGCAGGAATCCTGTTGTTGAGCGTCGGCGACCGTGATTCTAAAAACGAGAACGGTGAACTTCGTACCATGCCCGGTGTGAAGAATCTGATTCGTTATCAGCAGAACATTGCTGCTGAAAGCGGCATTGCATTCTGGAATATGTTTGAAGCAATGGGCGGAGAGGGTAGCATGGCAAAACTCGTTCATGCCAAACCCTCTATGGCAAACTACGATTATACACATATAAATTTCCGTGGCGGCAAGCATTTGGCGGGACTACTTTATGAAACGATGATTTATGGTAAGGAACAATACGACAGGAGGCGTGCTTATGAGCAAGAATAATCTGCAGTCTGTCTTTATTCTTATTCTCGCCGGTATGTTGAGTGTTCCTTGTTTCCTTGCGGAAGCAATCGCACAAGATCGTATACCTGTATGTCCTCCACTGGGAAAGACCGCAAAACTTATAAAGCCCTTACGGGAAATGAACTGGGCGAATGATACGATCACTGTACAAATATCCTTCCCTTCAGCTTTCCGCGAAACTGGCCGGAACGAAGTTATTGACAGCATCGCTCTGCTGGCTCCCGTCTTTGAACATCTCCGTCAGGTGCGTGCCGGACTCTCCGAAGATACAGTCCGCATCGTTCATATTGGCGACAGCCATGTACGTGGGCATATCTACCCTCAAACCACCGGTGCCCGTTTGACAGAAACTTTCGGTGCTGTTTCTTATATAGATAAAGGCGTCAACGGAGCTACTTGCCTTACCTTTACCCATCCGGATCGTATTGCCGAAATCGCCGCCCTGAAGCCCGAATTGCTGATTCTCTCTTTCGGAACCAATGAAAGCCATAACCGGCGTTATAATATAAATGTGCACTACAATCAGATGGATGAACTGGTGAAACTGTTGCGCGACAGTCTTCCTAACGTACCCATTCTTCTGACTACCCCTCCCGGTTCTTATGAAAGTTTCCGGCAGCGAAGGCGTAGACGCACGTATGCCATCAATCCACGTACAGCGACAGCAGCGGAAACCATTCGTCGTTATGCAAAAGACCATCGTCTGCTCGTGTGGGATATGTACGATGTAGTCGGAGGGAAGCGCCGTGCCTGCACGAACTGGACGGACGCAAAACTGATGCGGCCCGATCATGTACATTATTTACCCGAAGGATACATCCTGCAAGGAAATTTATTATACCAAGCACTTATCAAAGCATATAATGACTATGTTTCCCATTGATATAGATTTCAGTAGACTGAAAGAGGTACTTACCTACGATCCGCAAGCGCCAATGATATTCAGCAGCGGTATCTTCCTTTGGTTGTTCGCTGCTTTCATGGTGGTGTATGTGTTGTTACAACGCAAATACACCGCCCGTATCATGTTTGTTACTCTCTTCTCCTATTATTTTTACTATAAGAGTAGCGGCACCTATTTTTTCCTGCTTGCCATAGTCACCGTTGCCGACTTCTTCCTTGCGCAACTTATGGATCGTGCAGAGGGTTATTGGAAACGTAAAGGATTGGTTGCTTTGAGTTTGGGAGTTAATTTAGGACTTCTTGTCTATTTCAAATATACCAATTTTCTGGGTGGAGTGATTGCGTCATTGATGGGAGGAGAATTTACTGCTCTCGATATATTCCTGCCGGTCGGCATCTCCTTTTTCACTTTCCAGTCATTGAGCTACACCATCGACGTTTACCGAAAGGAAATAAAGCCATTGACCAATCTTTTGGACTATGCTTTCTACGTATCTTTCTTCCCCCAATTGGTGGCAGGACCTATCGTGCGTGCCCGCGACTTTATCCCGCAAATCCGGAAGCCCTTATTCGTTTCGCAGGAGATGTTCGGACGCGGAATCTTTCTGATCGTTTCCGGTCTTTTCAAGAAAGCCATCATATCCGATTATATCAGCGTCAACTTTGTAGAACGTATTTTTGACAACCCTACTCTCTATTCTGGTGTTGAGAATCTGATGGGCGTATATGGTTATGCTCTGCAGATTTACTGTGACTTTTCTGGATATAGCGACATGGCTATCGGTATCGCTTTGTTATTAGGTTTCCATTTCAATCTCAACTTTAATTCTCCTTATAAGTCGGCCTCTATCACGGAGTTTTGGCGGCGTTGGCATATCTCTTTATCCAGTTGGCTAAAAGATTATTTATACATTTCTCTGGGAGGAAACCGAAAAGGTAAATTCCGACAATACCTCAACCTGATAATTACCATGTTTATTGGTGGTTTGTGGCATGGCGCCTCCTGGAACTTCGTTCTTTGGGGAACCTTTCATGGAGTAGCTTTGGCATTACATAAAATGTGGATGTCTATCACCGGGCGTAAGAAAGGAGAGGAAAGTCACGGCTGGCGACGTGTGTTCGGAGTAATTATTACTTTCCATTTCGTATGTTTCTGCTGGATATTCTTCCGCAATGCCGATTTCCAGAATTCAATGGATATGCTGGGACAGATATTCACCACTTTCCGTCCGCAACTGTTCCCGCAATTACTAGAAGGATATTGGAAAGTGTTTGCGTTGATATTGCTTGGCTTCCTGCTTCATTTTGCTCCCGATAGTTGGGAAAATGCAGTTTGTCGAGGAGTGATCCGTTTGCCTTTCGTAGGAAAAGCTGTTTTGATGGTAGCTTTGATTTATCTGGTTATTCAGATGAAGAGTTCGGAGATTCAGCCGTTCATATATTTCCAATTCTAATTAGTTGAATTTACTTTTGTACATTGGTTTAAAACCAAGAATCCGTTTCTCACCGAGAAACAAGTGTTTCCACACCGAGGAAACTACAGTTTCTCGGTGAGGAACAAATTGTTGGTTAAAATGCGGAAATGAAGTTTCCAATAAGTTTCTCTAATAAATCTACCCCTGCACTGTTGTATGGCAAAGGTAGACTTATTAGAGAAATTATAGAATATCGATTGGCTTTGCTGTTGCTAATTCAACGGAATGTCTTTGATGCAACGTAGCCGATTTCTATCTGTAGAGGTTTTATTAGCACCTTCGTATATAGTAAGACCATAATTTACATCAATAAGACCACTCGTGGCTTTGTCTAGAGAGTATGAAGTAGAACTTTGTTCTGTGGAACTCCAATATCCATTACTGAGATAATTCGCCGCTTTTGCCTCGTATAACTTCTGAAAACCTGTTTCTGAAGAAAACTGTTCTAATTCGTGAGCGAATACTAAAATCATGGATAATTCTCGACTATTGGGTACGCGCCAACTTCCGGGCTCGTCTTTCCCGCTCTTACCTTTATAGGCATAACATCCGGTATTCATTGCTTTTGATGGGATATTCCAGCCTTGACTATTGGCAGTATTGAGTCTTCCGTTCGCTTCAGCCCAAGTCATTGTGATACTATTGGATTGTGGAGTACCTTCAGTGTCTTGAAGTATACTGCTTGCAGAGTTACTTTTCGTGTCGCCATCATTATATACGTCTGTAGGTGATACGATAAATCTTGGTGAAGAAAAAGAGGACACTAAAGTTTGGAGTGTGACGGTAGTAGTAGTCTTACTCGGCGGATAATTTTTTCTTCCGCGGAAAACTTTTTTACCTAATGGTTGGGAAGCATCTTTTTGAGGGTTCTCCGGGTCATATTCCGTACCTTTTGTAGAATAACTGTATAGGTCCAGTTCCTCATATAGCTCGGTTTTCCCTTCTGCAGTGGTTCTATCTGTGATTCCGTAAGGCAGAGTTGATAAATCTATCAGGGCATAGGTGTCTCCATTGTCTATATATGTGGTTACTTTGGTTCCTGTTTTTCTTTCTGGAGGAACAGGTATGTCTCTGACACAACGAACCCATTTCCAACTGTTTTTACCTGTGTTGCTGGAATACCAGCCTCCCCCCTCCATCATCCAACCGGTAGCTAGGGTTGCATTACGTTCCAATGCTAATGCGTTCGGGGCATCATAAATAATAGTTCCTGCGGAGGTCAGTATCCCGAATGCCTGATATGTGGATGGCAAATACCATTCAAATTCATTCTTTTCAGGATCATCCGGTAGATAATCTATCACACCGTTTCCGTTTTTATCTCTGTTTAAATCATGACAGAATCTTGCCTGGAAACTATTATAGTAATTATATTGATATAAATCTATATTACCATTGATTTTCCGCATAGGTGGAATGATGCTTTCTTGCCCATTATTAACAACATAGTTCTTAGGGTTTGTTGCTAAATTGAATGTTGCTTGCTTGCCGTTCATAAAACTGCGGTAGTTTGTCTCGGGATCTTCTCCTTCCTTCCATACATAATTGGTCATGACATTATAATATCCGGAGTACATGTAGAATGCTGTTGCTATTTCATCGTCAATTTGGAAATTATTCTCATTAAATGCATCAATGATGAGTCCCTCTGTGTATTGTCCATTCTCTATTTCACCGCCAAATAGACCGACATAATGTCCTTGTTTTTGCTTAATGGTATACTTCCCTTCTCGTTTTTGGGAGGTTCCTTCAGCGGTAATATCTTCGGTCGTTACTTTTACATAGAGAGTTCGTTCAGATACGAAATTGGTCGGCAGGTAGTTTGTAGCAGCATTATAAACCTTGTTTCTATCGAATTCGGGGTCTGTAATCACTCCATTCTCGTCAGTGATATACTCGTCTGCATATAGGTATAGTTTGAACCGTGTCGGTACGAAAATATTAGTTTCTATCTGGTTTGTGAGCACATTTGCGCCACCATTACGTACCACCTCCGTATAATTGGGGTATGCTGACAGTTGAAGCCAGTTTTCCGTTGCAGAGTTCATGTTGGCTAATTGCGTACATTGTGCATCCTTATAAATGCCGACAGTCACCTTACGCCCTTGTGCATAGATGATAACAGGCCGCCATCCGTAGTGAGCGTCAAAATATACATTGGTTTTTCCGGTTATTGTTCCAGTTCCGCTTCCGCTGCTTGTGGGATAGGAAGAGGATGAAAGATAAACTTTCTGGACGGCTGTGTAGGAGCGGATACGTCCGTCATTAAGATCTACAGAATTGATGATTGTTCGAAGATCATAGTAGCTGTTTATTTCCACATCGAAATTGTTTGTGTTGTTATTTCCAACGTATATCTGGTGAACTGTATAGAGCTTTCGGTCACTTTTAGAATATGACCACGCTTCGATATTTGTGCCGGCTTCGGGTGCTTTTCCCGATCCGTCAGTCACTTTCCGATATCTGTCTCTTTCTGATACTATATCTGATATGGTTCCTTGTTTATTTTGCGCAACATACCATTGCGATGTGAAGAAACCATCCGTGTCCTTGTCCGCATCCCCGAAAGCATTGTCGCTTTCCAGGTCTGCCATCGGGATATTGTCTATTACGTCTTTATCTGCTGATGCGGGATTGATACACAGTTTGGTTGGTACTTTGAGCAGTCTCATGCCTTCAAGCGTGTTTTCCGTGACATCGAATTTGTGCTTCAGTGTGATGCGTGATACCAGACGTTTGACTTCTATGCCACCGGAGAAACCATCAGGTGTGCCGTAAACAATCTCACCGTTGTCGCTATTTCCTGTTTTATTTACGCTGATACCTTTCGCGGCTCCGGCGTATGGGATTTCGCTCTCATTGGTTATCCGCGAATAATAGAGTCCGTTTCTGTTGTCGACATAGTCCAGTTGCAGGTTTTCAAGTTCCTTGATAGTCCGTACTTCCATCAGATTGCTCGCTACGGTTACTTTTTTGCCAAGTGCTACAATGTAGAGTGTCTGGTCAGTACCTACACGTAGCGTGACGTTTAATAGAGCCATTTCGTTTACCATCGTCACCTGGTCGGATACTTGCTGGGGCGAACCATGTATGGAGCCGTCACTATGAAACTGAAATAACCACAGATTATATAGCTCTGCCACCTCACCCGACCGCGTTTTTGTCAGAGACGCCTCTTTGAAGAATTCTACAGAGAAAGCATTATCAGTGGACATACTTCTCGATTGTAGTTCCTGCGGACTCGAAGCCGGAGGTATCTTAAAGCTAAGTTCTACTTTTACGCTTTCGCCTTCTTCTCCATTGCGGGAGGATGACAAAAGTTCTTCTCTGACACATGAGGTCAGAGTCATTATTGCCATTACTATGATTATGCTTGTTATTCTATTTCTCATTGTCACTCATTATTTTGGTAATAAGAATCTGATGTTATCTCGCGATATCCCAAACTGCCTTTTTCGTTCATGTATACATAAAATACCAGTCCGATAACATCCGGCGTATCATTAGGGAGGATGTTCAGTTCCACGTCATATTCACGTTGGCTGTCATTTATAGTGGTGGCGATTGTGCTTTCTTCACCACGGGAAGCACCAAGATAGGTATATCGAACTTTAAGTTCAGCCCCTACAGGCATAGGTACGTCATCAGGAGTGAGTTCAATATGTATGGTATACTTGCCTCCCCCTTTTTTAATTCTATTATTATCTTCCAGATTATTGATACTTAGTCTTCCGCTAATGCTATATCTATTCTGTTTTATAGTGAAATAATAAGTATTCTCTTCACCGGTGAAGTGCATGGAAGTGAATTTTACTCCAAAAGTACGGTCTTCGTTTCTTGATTCTTTGCGCGCAATGTATGCTTTGGGAGTCTGGGTATAAGAGCCTTCGATTTCGTGCGTCACTCCTATGGCTAAAGGCTCGAATGAGAAGTCATCGAAATCCATGGAGGTGCCTGCGTGTTCTCCGTTCTTGATAAGTTCCATTTTCCAGTATGGCACGTTGCTGTCTATATAGAAAGGAAGTCCGTTGACGGCTGCCCCCTTATAGTCTACGGAAGTAGGAGGATTGATTGTTATACGGGCTTCAGGAATGTTGTTTCTTACGCAACGAACGGTAAAACCTTGTCCGGGAGCAGTGGTGTTAAGCGCTGCTGTTGTCGGATTCCGGCTTTCGAAAGAAAAGGCCTGATTGTTTTCTGTACTCCAATAACTTCCCTTGTTATTATATGAGCTTTGCAGTACTCCGCTTTCATTGCGGTATTTGACATTGGGTATCAGCAGTTCATGAAAAGAATGGTATCCATTATCATTTTCGCTGCCTGTCCCGTTGGCTGCATTCAGTAATCTTTGATAATCTGCCGGAGTAGCCATGTGCCACTGTTGGTTGTCTATCTTCCCTTCCACGCCTATCTGATGAGGGGATAATGCTGCCAGACGGCAGGGATCTCCCTTACCCGATGCTACCAGTTCGGGCGTATTCCCTGACGTAATACTACTCGCATCCATAATATAAGGGACATCATCCCAGTTACCGATACCCGTCACATCGAAATTTCCGGGATACCAGATTACATCGTTGGTCGTTTCAACAGCCGTCGGGGCAGTGAACCCCTGCTCTGCAATAGCCGTAGCATCATTTCTGGTAGCTATCAGGCTGCCGTATTTGAACAGCACATCGTGGTAGGCGTCGCCTTTATATACTTTAAGTATGCCGGAATAAGCCGTGTAGTCACTCCACACATTGACATTCTTGTTGAAGTCCGCCTCCCGGTCACTCACGATGACCAGTCCTTCTACCGGAGCCCAATTAACCGCGATATTGTACAGTTTGACAGGTTCAATCACCACATAGATGCCTTTGCTGCCTATTTGCTTAATTGTAGCATACACATTGTAATTGGTATTACGAAGGAGCCTGAAATTAGCATCTCCTTCACGAAGCAGTATCTTGTACGTAGTGGGTATGCCCCCGTAGGTTGCGTTGATAAATATATAAGCGGCATAATCTGGGTCGGCGGCTTTTGTCTCGTCGTCTGCTCCATCCTTATAGAACGATTTTTCCGCAATAATGGCGGTAGGAAAGGGGTGGTACTGTTTGCCGTTGTACTCTTTGCCTCCCCCGGATGCGGAAATTGTAAATTCGGGACCGTTGAAAAGATTCAGATTGGTATTGTCGGTATCCTGTTGGTCTATCAGATAACTGTAACGCGGTATATTGCTAACCTGCACGTTGCTGATTTTTATTTCTTCCGTCACCGCATCGTCCTGTCGCAAAAACACGGATACTTGCGACATCACGCGGGGCATATCGATGCTTGCGGTTGTGGATGCTGTCGTGAAATCACCTTTGTATCTGCCGCCTTCCGAATTGTATACGGGGCGCAGTTGCGCCATTCCTTGTCCGGACGTCGTTCCCGGTTGAATCTTTATCTCTCCCAGATTGGCCAACGGCATATTGCCGGAGGTCAGCGCGCTGCTTTGCCAGTCGAATCCGGCGCCGTCGATATCCGTACGCTTCGTCACGGCATTCAGTTTCTCCGTCAGTTCGGGCGTCTCGTTGATGATGGCGGCGAAAGAATATACTCCCGGGCTGACAGCAAGATTGAACAACCCGCTGTCGTCAATGTTCAGCGTCCCGTTGGAAGTGGTATAATTATTTAATAATGTCTCATTCTGAAAGAGCATGAAACGCACTTTCTCTATGGTCACTCCCTCCACCACGCTGCCGGTAAGGGCTTTGGTCTTTATCTGTACGGTCACTTTCTCCGTTTCAGGCAGGTTCATCACAGCGGACTCTTTGGCGCAGCCCGACAGGAGCGCGGCCGCGGCCAATGCCAGTATTCTATATCTTATTCTCATTTTCATATCCTATTCAGCAGGTTTCACGTTCACAATTTCCCATTCTCCGATAAAGATTCTGATGTTCAGGTTAGCGCCGATGCGTACTTCCACCGGATGTTCGTATATCCGGTCGAAATCACTCTGCGATTGGTAGATATACGCTCCCGTGTCGGGGTTGCGTGCTTTGAACAGCATACTGACGATGTCAATCGGCTGTTCCGGAATCCTGCGTCCGCCGGGTGTCTCGATATATAAAAGCACCGGGCGGTCCATTGTCAGCCGCAATACCTTGATGTCGGCAGAGAGCGTGTTCGCGTCCATCAATGTCTTGAATGGAGAGTAGCGGACGGAGCGGGTGTACCCGTCAAATGTGTTGTCGGACTTATACCTCTCGTCGGTAGCAACCGCCCACAGTTTGAAGTCCGTATCCCGGTTCGCGGCGGGCGTGTCCCGGACTTCCGGCGTGAGATGTTCCAGTCCGCTTAAAGTGACTTTCAGTAGGTTGGTGTTGCGGATTAGTTCGATGCGGCGTGCGGTGACCACGCTGTTTTTAACTTCCACGGTTTCATAGGTATACATATCGCTTTGGGTATGGCGGGAGCCTGCCGCGCCATACCACAGGTCGTTTATCTCCTCTGCTTCCGGAACAAGTTCTTCGGGCAGTCCGGATGCCGTCCGGCATTTTAAGAACATATAGAGCTCGTCCGCCATTGTCACTCCCAGTGTGACGTCTTTCCTTAAATTATGGCTTGCCGGATTTTTCATTTCTCCATGAAAATAAGTAGTGTTGTCTTTCTGCCCGTTATCCGCCCATGATATAATCCTGTATTTTCCCGGCGGCACTTTATTCAGATTCATCACATACTCGTCAGAGAGCTTTCCCCACGGGTTCGGTTTTGACACCGTCTGTACCTGTCCGTTTTGCAGGTAACTATATTCCAGTTTGTCTCCGTTGTCTGTCGCGTGGAGTTGAAGTATGCCCTCCGTGTCAAACAGGTACACGTGAATCCGCCGCACCTTTTCGCCGAAGAGATTGCCGTTGCCGGTATGATGGGTGAAGTAGAAATCGAGTCTGAGTCCCGAAAAGCAATCTTCCGTGTTCTCTTTGGTGCATCCTGCGAAAAGAGATGCAGTAATCAGGAGTATTCCTATGAAGTATGTTCTATTCATTCTTTCTTTTATTTTCTCCGGTTAAAGTTCTACTTCCAAGTCTTTGTCTCTCCACTTGGAGACACGAAGTCCGAGTGCTAGATCTGCGCCTTCAGGTTCGGGCACGTGAGACGTCTGATCGAAATCTTTGATGATGGGATCTGACTCCGTCACTTTATCGCCATCGGTAATGCGAACCTCCAAACCCAATGACCATGGGGTGATAACGACATCATCAAGATCGAGGGAATAGCAATACCCCGGCTTAAATGCGTTGATAATTTCATTATTACTTTTGTCGCTGAATGCCCTGACCGTCAGCCAGCGTTTTATCTTATCGGTACTAAAGCCCATAATCAGATGAGGCATTCCGTCTTTGATTTGTTGCAAAGTAGCGTCTGCCGCCACCGATTGGGGAAAAAGATGAAAAGCGTTCACCTTTGTAGTCTCTGATGTTCTTGCGTCATACATATTGGACTGCTGTCCTCCTTTCTTGTATTCAGCAAAACCTGTGGTCATGTTCCAGTCGGAGATACCATCGTTTGTATTCTTTATGATAGTGGCGGCGTTGAGTCTCGGCTTGAAATAATTCATATAAAAATAGAATCCGGTTGGCGTGCTGTTGATATCGAAGCCGTCGGGGAAGGGCGACCGGATGAGCCGGACACGATAGGAATAGATAGCGGCAGCGGTAGCGTCCGTTCCGTATTTCTTCCTGAAATTCTCCCGCGCGCCTGCTTCGGCTGCGGCGATATCGGCTTCGGTGAAGTTCTTGATTTTGTCTCTGCCTGCGGTTCCGTCCGTCCAGTCGAATGAAGCGCCTGTGGTTGCAGGGTTGGTGACCACGATTTCGCCCGGTATGATTTCAAACCGGCTCAATACGGGAGCCACTTCCACGATGGCTTTCACCTTGACGGAGAAAGGGTCCGATTCCTCAGGGATGACGATAATTTCTTTGGTAACTCCTTCGTAAGGAATCTCTGTCCGGTTCATGGTAGGGGCGGGCGGGTCGTCCTGGCTGCTCACCTGTAACTGGTTGATAAGCGGATTCTCCTCTTTAAACCGGTTTATCGTCACTTTCACGTATTGGGTTGTTACCGGAATCTTGGGTATGGAGAGTCTTGCCAACTCTCCGGTGGCGGTATTCCTGATGCCTGCAATCTCTGCATCGGTGGCTGTATAAGTGAATATAGGAGCGGCTTCAAGAGATTTATATAAATCGACTTTCAGCGTTTTTACCTCTGTAAAAGGCAATACATATTCTTTGCCGTCGTTGCCGGTGATGGGGTCGTCTACGGCTCTGGTGGAGACGCTGCCTAACGATAAATTAATTTGTAGCTCGATGCCGGAGGCTTCCGGTGAAGCAACGCGGCTCTCCTGGCTACAACCTGTCAGCATGGCAATCAACCCTACGAAAAAGACTTTTCTCATAATTCTGCATCAAAAAATGAATCTCATACTAACCGTTACAGGGTGCGGTTATCACCCGTTGCCGTCATTCTTTCCGGGGGAAGGGAGACGACTTCGTGAAGGGAAGTGGTAATCAGCCACGTCCCCCCTTTTTTATGCGTCGTTTAACGTCCGGTAATGGTCGTAATTACCACTCGGGTTTCACGTTGACAATGGTCCACTCGGTGATCTTGACAAGAACGTCGAGGTCTTTGCCTACCGGTTCCGGATTCGGGTCTGTCGGGTCTACGGGTTCCGGTATTTCAGGACCTGCTGTACCGTTAGCGGTAACTTTCAGCTTGGCGGAATATTGATTGATATTAATATCAGCAGCATTCAGTACGTATACTTTGCCGGCGTCGAAAGAGGTAACCAATGTTCCCGGCAACGCATCTGTTGTTCTCAATGCACGGATTGTCAGCCAGCGGGTGGCGGCTGTACCGCTTGCGCTAGTGGCAAGTTTCAGGACGAAGTGCGGCATACTTGTTTTTACATCGGTGGTACTGGCAGACGTACCGTTTGTTGCTGTTTGAGGAAATAAATTGTATGCGATAACTTTATCTGCATCTACAGTGGTATCGAACATTTTTTTCATATCACCATCTACTTTATATTTATCCTTAGCAGCATCGTTCCAGTCACCTGTACCGTTGTTGGCATTTAGGACCAGATTTCCACCTTTGATGAGAGGAATATTATTCATATAATATCCGTCAATACCTGTAATCGTGTATGCAGCATCGTATGCATACGTGACGGTGTATGTGTAGCTCCATGTCGGATCCGCAACTCCCGGATTTGCTTTTCTCCACGCTTCTTGAGCGGCCTTTTCTGCCGCTGTAATTGTAGCGTCGCTTACATGAGCTTGAGCCTGATCTTTTGTTCCGTTTGTAACTCCAGTTGGTAGTCCACTACCGCTTGTTGAACTATTCACCTTAATGTCTGATGCCTTGCCATGAAACTCGAAACGTGACAATACAGGCGCTACTGAAACCTCGACACTGTAAAGGTCGTTTGTATTGTCGCCTGTTCTTTCCCCTCCTGGTGTTTTCAATGTGATATCTTTAGGTGTACCACGATATTCCATTTTCGTGTATCCTATCTGCAAGTCATTGATGTTGGCAGCACTCTTATCGACGTTCATATAAACGTTCACTTTAGTCGTAGCGCTGGGAATGTTGCTGATATTAACGGGTTTGCGGCCTGCAGCAGCGGCAGTCTGGTCGTCACCTTTTGCCGTAGTTACTTGCTCGGGTGTAAAGTCATACGTGCCAAGCGAAGCATTGGATGCGTTGAAGTACTCGATGGTAATGTTTTGAATATTGCTTCTGACCGCTGTTATTGCTGTGGTCACTTCGTCATCGCTCATTCTCGTTTTAGGAGTAGCGACATCAAAAGAAAAATCGAGTGATTTCAGGTTCGTTGTTTCTTGGGTCACCTCGTTGTTCTCATTGGAACAAGCGGAGAGAGTGGCGGCGAATAAAGCCATGAAAATAATTTTCTTCATTGTTTTTATAAATAAAATGTTTAATAATTGCGTCAGCTTTTGCTTTAGCTTTTGTTTTGCCCGTTTGATAGTTTGGTCCCTAAACAAACTATAGGTGAATGCTTACCTGTAGGAGGTTGTTTTTTTGTTATGCTTTCTTGTTTTTTTGGTGTTTATAAATCTGTTATTTATCTCTGTTATTAATCTTTGTTGTTCATCTCTGCTGTTTTTTCTTTGACTGTTGTTGCCTGATAAGAATGGCATTCTCCTGCTTCTTTGCCATTTCTGCCAGATTTTGTTTGGCTTCCGGCAGTCCGGCTTCTGTTGCTCTGTTCAGGTGTGATGTTGCTTTGTCATAGTTGCCGCAAAGCATTTCCAGTACTCCCATTGTGTTGTGGTATTCGGGGGTATCGAGTGATTCTTCTATTTTGCTCAAATATCGTTTGGCGTAGACCGTATCTTTGCGTGACAACGCGGCTGCTGCTGCATTCAGATTGGCGGTCACGTCGTCGGGATATAGCTTCACGGCAGTTTCGAACAGGTCGATAAACTCTTGTGATCCCTTTTCGTAGGTGTTGGCAACAAGGAACATCTCATTCAAGCTAAGGTTTTGCGGACGGCTTTTGAATACCTCTTTAGCCTGTTCGATGCTGAAATTTCTGACGTCAAAGTCAATCTTACAAATCGCTTTGCGAAGTAAGGGGCAGAACTCCCGGATGATGTATCTGTATGGCTCGCCGCCTTTCAGGTTCATCAATGTTTTTTTTCGCCTCACTTGGGCAGCGTAGTCACATTCGGCCGGGAAAGACTCGATGAACTCCAAAACTTCTTTACGATACGGCATTTGGGACGCCTCTACACATTCTTTGAGCCCGTCCCAGTTCTCACCCGCGAAAGCGACTTGGTATAAACTCCGCGGATAATCGAATTGTGAAGCCAAATAATCGGTCAGTGCTTTGGCCCGGCCTTCGGACAACCGTTGATTGTTGGACAGCAAGCCTTCCGGTGAAGCGTAGCCGATTACGTTGATCGCGCGGACTGTGACGTCCGGGTCGTCTTTTATCCCGGCAACGAGGTCGGTGACTTTCTTCAGTTCCTGCGGATTATTCATGTAATCGGGGCGGATGTCGGTCTTGTTTACAACGAAATCCAGAAAAGCCTCGCTGATGATTTCGCGTCTTTTTACCGGTTCGACGACAGGTTGCACGTATGCCATGCTGGGAGTTATTTCGTACGGCTCTATTATTTTCTCTAGCGTTATACGGTTGGCAAGCATGGTGATGCCTATCCTCCGCGCAGGATTGCCGCAGCCGCAAAGGTCTTCATACATATCCAGCTTTGCGTCCGCCATCCACGGATTGTATTTCACGGCTACGCTGTATGCAATTGTTTTTGCGTTCCCCGATTTGAATCCGGGGACGACTGCATACGGAGCTTCTGCGGCATACGCCGCTTTTTCCCGGTTGCTCATCAAGGCGGTTTCCCGTCGGTACACGTTATAGTTTTCACGTCCTTTGACGACTACTTCGGGCAGGTCCAGTCTGTCGCCTGCCGCTACCAGAGTGGGAATCAGGCTGATCGAACGACGTGAATCTACGTTTACCCCGGAAATGTCGAAAGAGAGTTTCACGTACACTGAATCCCCTTCTTGTTGCAGGGACAGCGCCGTGACGTGTATTTTCCCGGAATACTCTTTTTGCTGTGCTGATGTGTTCGTGCAGAACAACAACACGATGCCGAATAGCATATATTGTCTTTTCATGTTTGTTTGTCTATTTAAGGTAATATATCAGTGATATTCCTGCTTTCGTAGGACCGAAATAATTTCTGCTTTCTGTCCCGATCTTTTCGCCGCACTTTTGGCATTTGTACTTGTCATAGTGCAAGCGTGCATATCCGATTCCTAGATTGGCTTCAATACTCCATCGTATGCCTAGAAAGAAGTTGTAGCCGTATGAAATTCCCCCTCCGTAGCCATAGCCTTCGAAGCGGTATTCTTTAGAACCTTTTCCGAATATGAGTGGCAAATCCTGTTGCGCAATATTATATTGGCTACCGAGAACGTGTACTCCGAAAAAGTGTCCGGAGAAGCGTTGGCATAGCCAGTAACGATATTCTATTTCGCCTAGCCAGTGGACTAGTTTTTTGTTGTTTTCAGCCGTTCCGTCAAGATTCCAGGGATTATAGCCGCCGCCTAAATCGAGTGTGCTTCTTTTACCCAAACCTATTTCAAGACTAAGATTCGGGGTATAGGTATAACCTCCGTAAAGTAAATTTGTTTTTATGGCTATATCCTGCGCTCTCGAGTATGAAACGAGGAGGGTTAGGATGAGGAGGGTGAAAATACTTCTTATTTTCATTATATTTACTTGTTGATTATTTTTGTATGTGTGTTTTTAAGTTTGTACTATTTGCCAGTTTGTTTCGTTAATTGAAAAAATGTAATATCTATCTGTTCTTTCTCTTCAAAAGAGAAAGAATTGCAGTGAACAATAATTTGTAAATCAATTGATTATGCATAGACTTTAATTCCATCTTGCAGTCCTGCATATATTCTTATATACCGGAAATCAGTTTGGCATTAGCATCATCAATCACGGACCTGTCAAGAGATGAGAGATATATTCGGGTTGTCTTTTCGCTATTATGTCCCATACTTTCACTGATGATTTGTGTAGATATACCTTTTTTCTTGGCTAGTGTAGCCCAACTATGGCGCGCCACGTATGAAGTCAAAGGTTTGGGAAGTCCCATGAAGCCGGAGATTTTCTTTAAATGAATATTATGAAGTCTCAAGGCACTATCATAATTCTGTGTACTTTCTGATAAAACAGGAAATAAGAAAGTTCCGTTACTGTAATGAGAGTATCTATCAATAATAGTTTTTAAGCATATTTCTAGTTTTATGCTAAGTTCTTGTCCGGTCTTATGGCGTCGGTAAATAATATATTCTCCTTGGATATTCTCTTTGGTTAGGTACGCCAGATCAATAAAAGCCATCCCTCGTGCATAAAAGCTGAACATAAACATATCGCGTGAAAAAGCCAATCGTGGTTTTGACGATAAATCCAATGTTTTTAATCTTGATATGACATCTTCGTCTATTGCCCGTTTGATGGTTTTATCATTGCCTACGAATACTTTTTTAAATGGATGCTTTTGTTCTGTATAGCTTTCTTCGACAGCTCTATTATAAATGGCTCTTAGGTTTCGCATATAGAATGAAATAGTATTATTACATATCTGCTGCTCTTTCAGATATCTTTCGTAGTCTGAAATAAGTTTAGGAGTCAGTTCTTCGAAAGAAATGTCAACTCCGTTTCTGAACCGGAGGAAACTTTTTACTGAAGCTATATATGATTTTGCGGTTCGGGGTTGGTTCTTGATATACAAATCATTTGTGACACTCTTGCTGAATACGGATAATAGGCTTTCACCTTGAATTTTTTTGAAAAGTTTGATGATGGTATCAATGTTGTTTTCACTTGTCAGAATGTGCTGAAGGTGTCGAATATCCCGGATGATGGAGTTTTCAATGAGCTGCAGTTCATATCTGCGCTGGTATTCGGCATTTGATATCGCAATTAGCGAACGCTTGTCATTCCACTCGTGTGAATGAATCTTATACGGAGTTGTTATCTCTCTGTATTCTTTATTCCTAGTCAACAGATAATAGATGGTTCCTTTCTTTTTCTTAATTGTTGATTCTCTGAATTTAACCTTGATAGTTATCATATTTTTCTATTTTTTTAGGTAACGTGGACTACCGGCTATTGTTTTTTGTAAGGGGTAGAACGGTTTTATATTTTTGTTTAATTGTCTCAAGTAAAGAGACTGTCAGGGTTGTTATGGAAATTTTATTTAAATAATGCTGCCGTAAAATTTAGGCTGGTTCAAAAGTATTATTAAAATATATTTTCCTTCCTTTGTGAAAGGAAAATATAAACATTCTGTTTTATGGAAAACTCTTTCAGTTATCAGCCGGCAGCCGGACGCTACGAACGGATGCCCTATAAATATTGTGGCAAGAGCGGCTTGCAGTTACCTTTAATCTCTTTGGGGTTGTGGTACAACTTCGGTAGTGTGGACAATTTCGATGTAGCTACCGACATGATTAAGTATGCTTTCGATCATGGTGTCACTCATTTCGACCTGGCGAACAATTACGGCCCTCTTCCCGGAAGTGCCGAAACTAATTTCGGACGAATCTTGCGCGAGAACTTCCAGGGCTACCGGGATGAAATGATTATCTCTTCCAAAGCCGGACATGACATGTGGGCTGGTCCTTATGGAGGGAATAGCTCCCGTAAAAATCTGATGGCGAGCATTGACCAAAGTCTCCGCCGGACAGGGTTGGAGTATTTCGACATCTTTTATAGCCATCGTTATGATGGAGTTACTCCGGTCGAAGAAACCATTCAGACATTGATTGATATCGTGAAACAAGGGAAAGCGCTGTATATCGGAATCTCCAAATATCCTCCCGAACAAGCACGTATGGCCTACGAAATGATGACAAAAGCCGGTGTTCCCTGTCTCATCAGCCAGTATCGGTATAGTATGTTCGACCGTGAGGTGGAGGCCGAAACACTTCCGCTGGCAGCAGAATATGGTTCCGGTTTCATCGCTTTTTCTCCTTTGGCGCAAGGACTGTTGACAGATAAATACTTGAATGGTATTCCGGAAGGCTCTCGTGCCGCACGTTCTTCGGGTTTTCTCCAGCTTTCGCAAGTGACGCCTGAAAAGGTAGAAGCCGCCCGCCAGTTGAATGAAATAGCCCTCCGACGTGGACAAACACTTGCTGAAATGGCACTGGCATGGGTATTGAAAGATGAACGAATGACTTCGGTGATTGTGGGCGCAAGCTCTGTCAACCAGTTGGCCGACAATTTGAAAGCACTGGAACATTTGGAATTCACGGCAGATGAGTTGAAAGAGATCGAACAGATTTTACCTGAATAATTTCAGCCTGAATCGTATGCTGATTTCACCTTATTATTGAAAATGATAAGGTGAAGTCAGCTATTTTAAGGATGCTCCTGTCCAGTCATATACATATTTCCAAGATTTAACCATGCGATTGCATCTCCTCTGGCTGCTGCTATTTTAAAATATTCAAAAGGTTTTTAAAGTCACTAGCATCTATATCATTTAATAACAAAAGAATGGAATATTATTGAGTAAAAAAACAGAAAAGTGTTAGGAATGCTCGAAAAAAATATATACATTCGTATAATATTCACCTTAAATACTTGTGATATGAAGCAATTAACTGTAGTATTCGCTCTGTTGTGTATTTTTGCTTGTAGTAGCGAAGATATTGTAAGTACCGTTGAGGAATCTGTAAAGCCGGCTAATGAAGTGGCTATACAAACTGTTAATTTGCTTGATAGCCTTGAAATTATGGATTATATTTATAGCATTATTGGACCGATGGCTAAGACACGATCAAATCTACCAGGGGGAGGGTATATTCTTCCTGATAATTGGGATTCTCAATTAACAGATGAACAGCGCGAATTGATCAGGAACTCTTTCCCACGACCTCTCTTTTCTGCTGAAAGGAATGCTTTAAAGAAATCGTTTCCTTTAGTTGAATATTCCAATACAGTTGTTATGAATTATCCGTCATCTGGATATAATTGTTTTGCCTATTCGTTGGGGTTTAATAATAAGTGGATAGAGTTTAGTACTTGGGATCAAGTAAGATATGGATATGAAAATGCGAGTTCCGTGTATCATGCCGCTTATGATTACATGAAAGGGGCAACCTCAATATCAAGATACTATCCTGTAGTTTGGGGTTGGGGAAATACCCCTCTGCATGCATCTCTTGGAGGTAGTCCCCATTGCGAGGCACCTTATTCTAAGATGGGGCGTATGTGGCTATTGTGGCACCTTGTAAGTGTGTTTTCTAATGGAATGTATGGAGTTCCTGTGGAAACCTATGGGGCAGTTTCTCCTACCCGTAGTCTAAGTGAAATAGATGCTAATGCAATGAAAGAAATAAGTGAGGATATTCACGAAAATATAATCTTCTCACCGGATGAGTTGATGATGATTGCTAGAAAAGTAAAAACATGTAGAGATAGTTCAAGGTTTGAATCTCTGTTTAATGAATGGAAGGAAGCATGGCATTACTCGCTTAGTAATAACACTGCTACTACAAGAAATTTACCTCAATATGCCGATTTAAAGGCTATGGGAAAAGAAATCATTCCATTATTGATTGAGAAGATGGTAACAGAAGAGGATAATTTCTTTGCAATAAGATTGTATGAAGATCTACAAGATAATCCTAATCTGATAATACGATATGCGAACGATGATCCACACCAACTTGAAGGATTACAACAAACAACCAAAAAAACTATAAAGAAGTGGTTAGAATATAATTCCAATTAAAGTTATCTTGGGGATGATAGGTTGTTGGATATTGCGTATACCTTTAAATTAAGAATATCGGCTCAAATTGGGCCGATATTTGAATATAAATATTCAAGAAATGGGATATCAATAATAATAGAGATAAGTCTGTTTTTAGGATCTTTTGCTGGAGTGTTTCTCGTTTGATTTTACTGTGAAAAACTTATTTGTAGTCTTAATCGAAAAATGGATTTTTGAGGTAAAGAAAATATGAATAATATTTCTCTGCTTTTGAAAGAACTGAATGTCATATGTGAGGATTATGAACGTAGGGAAAACTTACTGAATACTTTCAGTTCACATCGGATATGCATCGTATGATTTATACCATAAATACAGTTGAGGACTGTCATCATCAGATACGGAAAGTGACAAAAAAACAAGGGCGTGTTCCCTAACAACACCGCCCTTAAAAAACTGTTTTACCTCGCTTATCGCAATATATGTAAGAAATGGACCATGTCATACTGGCTAACTGGGGAGCTAGTGCACGACAACTGGCGATAAAATTTGTAGATAGGTTTAAAATGTTGCAATTTTACGTCCGTTGGGACGGGTAGTCCTGCTCCTTGGCGCTGGCCGTTCACCGACCGATGAGATTGAATGAGAATAAAGCATACATAGTTTAATTTACACATCTCCCTGCCTGGTGAATGATTCCTCTTGTTCTTTTCTTCTGCAAACGATTTTTCATTTTCATTTCTCATATTCTCATAAATAATACGGTAATT
>ERZ827450.795-NODE-795-length-39290-cov-8.272716_pt1 | contig 39290 bp, 61 predicted proteins | sample MGYA00519773_ERZ827450 | MGnify/ENA primary metagenome ERZ827450 (study PRJEB31778, sample SAMEA3449306) | human gut metagenome | biome: human gut; feature: human-associated habitat; material: faeces | place: United Kingdom | collected 2010/2012 ...
TGGCAGGGGCAGTAAGATTCGAACTCACGACACTCGGTTTTGGAGACCGATGCCAACACACACTAATATACTGTTTTTACTTTATATTTTATCGGCATTCTGACTTTAAAATTTTGCCATTCTGACTTTTGCTTTGCTGGTAAGAACAAAGAAAGAACAGTAATTACCTGCAAAGCTCCAATTCCTGCCTTAATTTATTCAGCCGACCTATCCACTCCCAAGTGTTCGGAAATTCCGAACAGCTGGCCTTTTCCAACTCGGCAGCAACGGCCGAACCAGCTGTCGGCCACACCGGACAATAGTCAGAGTTTACCGTCGTACATGAGCTTAAGCAGCTCAGCATGGCCAGCATTAGGCTTAGCATAAATTTCTGCCTTTTTTTGTGAAACATACTTCACAACCTCCACCTGCTTTGTCACATATTCAACCTGTTTGTCAGAGCTTCCCACCCGATAGCCAGTATAATAAGCTCCAGCAATAATAAGGATAAAAAGACCAATAAGAACCGCATATTTCACAGCAGCCCCCACGCCAGCCAGCCGCCGAGATAAGCGCCGAATATATACTCGCCCCAATTCCATCCAGACTTTCCAATTGCATAGAGCTTTTCAAGCTTTCCACCCAGCCAGTAACTTAAGCCCATCGCAAGACCGGAAAGCATTAGCGGCAGGCTGCCAAAATACAAACCCCACAAAAATGTAATGATTAGACCGGTCAACGTCGTACCGCAAAAGCCGAACAGTTTCGGATATTCATACAGCCAGATGGTTTTTCCCTTAAAGCTGATACGGCAGCTATACAGCAAATCGTCTATCAGCTCACACTCCCGGTACTGCACTAAGTTTGGGTTAAGCTTGCCGCCTTCCAGTAGCCGACCGATATATAGCCCCCAGCCGTAGAGTTGATAACTTACATAGCATGCAACAAAACCAATAATGGCTTTCTCGAGGCTGTTTCCAAAATGGAAATACCCACAAATACCGAAAAACAACGCATACCAAATCTTGTTCGCCGGAATATATTCTTTCCACAGTCCACCGCGAATGCGCCACAACAGCGCTGAAATCGCTATAATGCAAAATGAAATTAAGTAAATCATAGTTTCCATACTCCCTTTTCAATTAAACGGGCAATTCGTACCGCCCTTTCTCCAACATCTTTGGCATATTTTGAAGCCAGACATTCGGTTGCCGCCTGCGTGTAGTTACCGACACCCATATAACCCAGCATCTTCTTGAACTTCAAAAGTCCAGCAATGCCAAGATTAAAAGCCATATCCACCAGCGCATACTGCCGCTCGTCGTCCAACTGTTTCCAAAACGGAATCCGTTCGACACATTCGGCTTCGACGCGCTTAATATCGTTTCTGAGCAAAAAGAAAGCGGCGTTTTTGGTAATGCCGTGCTGCCAGTCGCCGCAGATTTTCTTTTCTTCAGCCGTCGGCGGATTGGTTTCCAAATTCCTGCCAACACCGATAGTCAGATAGCCGGCCGGGCACCGATACGGCTGCAGCCTTATCCCCTCGTGCAGACAAAGCCTCTGCACCACTTCGTTCAAATCAATCATCTTTTTTGCCTAAAATACGTTTGAAACAGCCGACCGGATTTCTGGCCGTCTGACACAGAAGATTTTCGCCGATAATATACAAACGCACCGCAAAAAGGCCACAGACGCCAGAAAGCCCGTATTTGACAGCTTCGGGGATGTTGAGGTATTCAGCCAGAAGACCGGACAGCATACTGACCAGAAATGTTATGGCCGTATCGCGGATGGTCTGTCTGATGGATATAAAAGGACGAATAAGCATGGTGATGACTCCGATAAAAAAAGCCCACCAAAAACAGCTGCGGAATACTTCCTTTGTTGAGTTTTCCAATTTTCCACTCCGAAAAAAGATTGAAACGGAGCAATTCTTAAAAAGGCCGGTAATAAAATTTTATGAGTTGACTCTCGGTTTGCGGCGTGATAGCCGTTTAAACGCACTTGTACGAGTGTATAGAGAGTATTCGAGTCTTCCGGAGGCTTGAAGCTTTAAGAACTGCAATTCTTAAGTCAGGGCGTTTTAGCCGCCCTGGCCTCTATCAAAATAATAGAAATGAAAAGCCCCGGTTTTCCGGGGCTTTTATCTTATCAAAATCAGCTTTGTTTTCGGTCAAACCATTGGTCTGACTTCTTTTTGGTATTAATTCGCCAGAGGTATTCAAATCGGCTCTGATAGCGTCTTACGGCATTTTTGTTTTTAATGAAGAAAATACAGTTTTCGCTGTTTTTGTCACTGGCCGGATTCGTCCAATTGTAAGAACCGCTGGAAGCAATTTTTTCGTCATAAACGGCAAATTTGTTATGCTCTATTTTAAACTTGCTGTGTACGCGGATATTTATGCCGTAATCGTACAGTTCCCGAACCTTGGAGCTGCGGTTTGAGGCTTGCAGACGGTCGGTTAAAATGCGGATGTTGACATTCCGGTCATGCGCTTTTTTAAGCGCCTCCACAATCGCATCGTTGTTTATGGCATAAACGGCCGCAGAAATGCTTTCTTCGCTCTGGTTTATCAATTTAACGATACTGTTCTCGCATTTGGACGATGGCGAAAAATATACCTGCAGGTCTTCAGCTTTGGCCTGAAAACCCCAAAAGCCCAAAAACAGGAAAAACCCTAAGTATTTTATCATCTGCTTATTCATGACAAAACTATATCAGGGCTTTATAAATTGTCAAATGATTACCCCACTAAAAATAGAAAAATTATTTTTATGCGATTAGGGTTCGTAACGAATATATTGAATTTTAAGCTCACCATAATACCCATCGCCTCCGTTAATATTAAACTGATAACCTCCGCCGCCTCCGGCTCCGGGAGCAGTGGCGTTAGCATGCCCTTTACCTCCGCCGGAATTGGTAAGAACACTATTGCCGCCAGAAACAAAATCACCAGAAGACGTCGCCTCCAATCCCTGATTTCCGTTTTGAGCGACTGTGAAAGAAATGATTTCCCAGTCATCAGAGGAATTAAAAGTATAGATTCCGGCATTGGCAACATGCTCTTTGTTTTCGCCGGCACCACCCTTGCCGCCGCCAAGAGTCATTATGGAGCCAACAATGGTATCTGTTCCCGGATTGCCGTCATACGCCTCGGTACCGCCAACCCCGGTGCTTACAGAAACTGCGCCCAAGTCTCTCTTAACGTAGATATATCCTTCAAAACCTGCTCCCGAGCCGCCGCCTTGTCCGTTGCCGAAGTAACCATTTCTGCCACCGCCACCGCCGGCACCTTGTCCTCGAACATAATAAACACCTTTTTTAAAGATAACGGAAGCTGAAGCGCCGTTGTTTATATCGCAAAGCACCGTATCCGGTTCATAGGAGTTGTATTGGTAAACCTTCACATAGTTTTTAGCGGGATTAAAATTGCTGATACCGCCGGTTGAAGTTGTCCAGAAACCAATCGGCAGCCCATGACACTGAACCCAGGTATTGTTGTTCAACGTCCACCAAAGCGTATTGTCAGACTTCCGGTAGCAGAAAGCATAACCGTCCGGTGCCGCCGGCAATTCCGCCGCTTCCATATAATTATCGCCTTGTATCGTATATTCGCCGTCAAGGACAACGCCATAGAACGCGGTCCGGTCAAAGGCCATGCTTCGCATGACGAACCTGTCAAAAGTCCGCTCTATGCTCTTATAGCTGCCGTCCTCGTTCAACCCGTCGGCCATCAGCCCCTTCACGCCCGGAACCGCAAAAACCGTCGTGCCGATATAGCCGACGCCGTTAAAAACATATTTAAGCGTCTTTGTGGCGCCGGTTCCGGCCATTGTGAAAATACCGATAGGCAAAGAAATCAATCCATTCCATGTAGCCCCTGAATCGCTGGTACACTTTACAACATTCTCGGCCGTGTCATACCAAAGCGCGTATTGTCCCCCAAAGCCGCTCGGCGCCGTATCTTGGCTGTAAGTGACGTTAGTGTTATACCAATAAAAACGGTGATTAGTACCAATGCTTGTAACAAAATCTGCGACCGCCGGGTCATCAGTAATATCAATATTAAGGTCTGTATCATAACGAACCTTATAAAACAAAGCCGAGCCGTCCCAGCTTATAGCCGTAATAATGCCGCTGTTCAGACTGTCGCCGATTGAATATTCAGGAGCGTTATGGCCGTAAGGAACCCAGACCTCACTTCCGGCGTATAAAGTCGGCGTTGTACCGTCAACAATCTCAAATTTTATGTCCTGTGGAATATAAGTAATTCCGTTTGTTTTAGGTAAAGTAAAAGCCTGTTTAATCATGGTCGAGCCTAGAAACAGACCCGGCGACGAGGTGTCTCGGATTTTTTTATTTCCAAAATAAAGGGACATTATGACTCCGCAATACAATATAAAACATTGCTTTCCGCATTAGCCGGAACGGCGCTGACTAATTGAATTTTATTATTTATAATCTTTATCATACGGGCGACGTCCGTCTGAGTGGCCAGCGTATAGGGCTGATATAAAGTCAAATCAGCCGCAGTGCTGCCCGAAACTTCATATTCGCCGACAATGGCACAGGAAATTTTTTCATAAGCTGAACCGGTATCTGAAAAGAAAAACGCGTTTTTAAGCTCGTCAAAGACAAGATATTTTTTTCCCGAAGTCGGAGTCGGATAGGTCCCGTTGAAAAAGTTCTCCTGCGCCAGAGAAGAAAGGCTTCCGTCCGTGGCAAGAATAAACCAGCTTCCTTCCGAAGACGTGTCAAGCGTCGTTTCCGTCCCCGAAGGCAACGTAACCGAAAGGCTCTGCGGCACGCCTTTCGAATCGCGTTCGTCCGGGATGGTGCAGATAATTTCTGCCGTAAGGGACAGCTCATTTCCGCTTAAAGAAGCCCAAACAGAGGCGCCGACAGACATCAGACAGTTGTTGACCCGGTCTTTGTTAATATAATTCTGAGCGACAAACTCATCCGACGCAATGACATCATTCCATGAGCCTTCGGGACCAATGACCGAGGGTGTTGTTATAAAGTTGTCCGTATTGTCATCTTTGAGCGATACGAGCAGGCGAACCTTATTCTCGGCGTCGGTATACCACAGTTTGGCGCCGGACGGATAACCGCCGATGGCGGCGGAAACTGATTCGCTGAAGGTATAAAGGCTGCCGGTTTGAGAATAGAACGAATGCGAGGTAGTGATATAACCAAGGCCGTTGAAATCTTTTCTGTCCGGCGGAATGCCGCCGTCTTCCGGTTCTTCCTGCGTAATAGGCGGGAAACCCAGGCTTTGGCTGGCATAGCCGCTTGACGGCGTATTTGTCGCCGGAATATTGTTTTTATCGCCGTTGACGGCAAAGGGCATTTCCAACACTGCCGGGTCAATAACATCTGAAGATTTCATTTTTTTTAATTCCCACTGATATCTTTACGGTTCCAAAAGGTTCCGTGGTTAAAGGTCGACAAATTCTGCCCCCGAAAACCGAAAACGGTCTTCGGAGGAATTACGTTGATTTGATAACCGACACCTGCCGGCCGCGGCAGAACTTTGGTGTTAAGCAAAACAACCTGCTCGCTTTCCGTCGGCCTGAACTCAAGAACATAGCGAATTGTCATGTCCTGATTGTCGATGACATAGGCACGGCCGCGCGCGGAAAACAGCAGATGCAAATACGAATTGATTTCGGGAACGGAACCGTTCATGCTTAAATAAAGAAGGCGCCCCTTAAGCAAAAGCCGGTATTGTTCCGTATCCAGCGAATAGGTTTCTCCGTTGACGGTATAAGTACGCTCGACCCGGAGCAGCTTGCCCCATACGGTCAGACCGAAATCGTTGGCCGTATTTATGTTGAAGACGTTATTCAGCCAATCGGTCCAGAATTCGGTATTGTTCCGATTGTACCAGTCCTGCTTTTGCTGAATGAGTTTCTGCAGGCGCGGCGCATTGTCATACTGCCAGATAAGCGCCTGAAGCAAATCCACCGCATAATCGGGATTGAATATCTTCATCAGTTGATTACCACCGTAATGTTTGAAGCCGTGATGACGGCAATCTGATTAACCTTTATCGGAATGACCGCCGTTGAAAGCGGCTGTTCGTGAACAGCGATTTCAACCTGCTGCACGGAAATTGACGACAACGAACAGCTCAACGCGCCCGCAATTTCAAACGGCGAAACACTGACATTGACTTTCAGCCCCTGAACGGTCGAAATGCCGCCGGAAGCATAAGACAGAATCGTGTCGATAATCGCCTGCTGCAAATCGGCTTCCGCCGCCGATTCCTGATTAACCGTTACCTTAACGTCAATTAGAACCTGTTCGGGACGGTCAAACTTAACTGCATAAGAATTGCCGTAAACCGGGTCTTTTACGTTAACCGTCGTATTGCCGGTATAGCCGCAGCCTGCCGACTTGACCGAAAACAACGCTTCGGCAACATCTTCGTCCGTTCCACCTTCAACACAGCTGTAAAGCGAATGCGGCTGAATCTGCACGCCGTCAATCGTGACAACTTCATTCGTGTAATTGTCATAGACATAGCTGCTGTTCAGATTCTCAACCTTGCTCAAGGCGGAAGAATAATCTTCCAACAGCGACTTTCCGGTAAAAATGCCCTCGGGAAAACGTGCCTTAAAGCTTTCGTCGCTTTCCTGCGGCGTGCCGAGAACGGCCGGCGCCTCGTTGGTAATGGTTTCCCAGCCGAAAGTACCGTCGATGATTTTATTCAGTTCGCCGATGGCACAGGCAATTTCGCCTTTCTCCTGACTTAAAAACGTTGCCTGAATTGCGCCGCTCTCCGGGATGGTCACCTGATTTTCAAGGTAAAAAATAACTCCCTTCGCCGTACTGGCTTGGGAGTTTGCCGGGATGACCGTGCCGCTGACGCCGGTTATCGTCGCCAGCACGCTGCTCGAGGTCGCCCCCTCTCGGTACAGACCGAACATGGCTCCCAGCGCATCCAACGCTTTGCCATAGGCCAGATTGATGTTAAACATGTTGGCCGTTAACGAATTGGTACGCACGACATTGGCACGGGCCGCAGTTTCGGCCGTTATCAGACGGCCTTGCGGCGTTCCGGCCGTTGTATTCATGTCCGAACCGAGAGCTTCCTGATACTCAGCCGTTACGTCATTTTTCAAATCGGAAGTGTCCGGGACAATAACCCCGGTGTTGACAATATAATTGTAAATATCAGCCATTGAGAGTCATGTCTCCGTAAGTAGTCTGAATTTCGGCCGTATATGAAAGTGTTCCGTTATTAACGGAATATTCAAAGCTTTTAACCAGCGTTACACCTTCAACACCTTGAAGAGCCTGGACAACTGCGTTTTGAAACAGTTCGATATTGGGCGGGTCGGTAAATACCGTCGAGAAATAAGGAATTCCGCCATCCACATCATAAATAAGCTCGCCGTAGGTCGTCAGAACCGTATTGCGGCAAACCTGCGCAACGGCGTCAAGGTCGGTAACCGTGGCAAGATTGCCGAATTCGTCCAGATAAATGTCGTTGTTTTCGTCAGTCGCAATTGAAAGCATCAGGCTATTCCCGTTATTATGCCGTCCTGAACGGTTATGTTTTTATTGTCCATTGAAACAAAGGAACCGCTTGCTCCATTTTTGGCATGCAGCGTTCCGGCCGTTGCCGAATCTGTCACGTTCAGCGTTTTCTGCATCGCTACTGCGTCCGTAAACGCCGTATTGCCGGAAACATTAACCGCCGCAGCCGAAAGATTGATATTGCCTGCGGCGGTTTGATTTATGTTTCCGGCCGAAGCATTCTGATTCAGACCGGTCAGAACAATTTTGTTGTCGCCGTCCAAATTGGATATGACCAGCCCGTCTTTATCCGCCTCGGTTATGGTAAACTTTTTAATTTTGTCGGGAATAAACACTGAATCGACAAACTTATGTTTGTGATAGGTATTCGGCGCCGTTTCCTCCAAATTCTGCTTAAAAATAGAGATGTCTCTGTCACTGGCAACCAACCATCCCGTGTCGCCCTTCCTGACCGGAAAACTGATGAAAAAACCGCCACCGGACAAAGTTAAGACCGGAATGCTGAAAAGCCTGTCTCTGGGTATCTTCTGCCCGGAAGATGCCACGGCGCTGATAGCCGGCTGAATAACAGCCGAATTGGTCGAACGGTCATAACTTTCGACAATTGCCGGCAGACAACATTCCAAATTCATGTTTAACAGGTCTTCAAAATAGTTGAGAAGCCCGTCTAGGTTGCCGATATCGGCCGGATTAAAACCCGGGATGTCATGAACTTCACTCATATTCTTCTTGCTTCAATTGACGTGTAAAAAGATTCTTCGCGCAGGCTTCCTTCATGGGCCAGTTTGTAGACCCAATAGAAACCGTTTGCGGCAGGGATGCGTTTGCTTTCAAGCTTGACATAGCTTCCGCAGACAACCGTCGGGTCAAGCAGCATCTTGGCCGAGAGGCCTAGCGCATTTGGCTGCGGCATATCAATAAGGCCGCTGTCTTCCGACAATACCTTGGCTGACGAGGCAACCCTCTCGGCCTTATTGATGCTGTCAACAACCTTAAGTTTTCCGTCTTCCTCAAAGGCAATGAAGTTGCCCATACGGTTAAATTCGTCAATGAGCTTGGTCCCGCCGCCGATATAGTTAAAGGAACCGATTGTCTTTTCGCTGCTGGCGCGCCAGTCAAGTTCCAGCCCCAGCGTGTTGGCAATGTTCAGCGCCAGCTGTTTAACCGAAGTAGGGCTGTCGATAGATTTGGTTAAAAGTGTCTGATTGTTGTAATAGCCGCTGATGGCCTGGCATTTCAACCAGACATCCGGCGGCATGGTCGGCAAAGCTTCGGAAATGTCGCCGTCAAAAAGCAAAGCAACATCCTGACCTTCGTACCCCGCAGAAATACGTATGCGTTTCCGCTGCTGAACAGCCAGAGCATAGCTGGTATAGGTTGTCAGGTATTCGACGTCTTCGCGGGCAAGGTTGGCAATATCTATATTGGCTTTATTCATGACCGCGCCCATATATTTTTCAATCCGAAACTTGCAGCTTATGTTCTCAAAACGCTTTAATCCGCCGCGAACGGCAAATTCGGTGGTTATTATTCTTTTTTGCATTGAACAAATCCATGTTTATGCAGACGCCGCTGCAGACATCTCTTCCGTTGTATAAAACAAAAGCTGACAGGTGCTGCCGAAATTTTCCCAGTTCGGATATTCCTCATTTTCGGTTTTGAAAATAAAGTTACCGCCGTTCAGCATGTATGGATAAGGCAAAATGAACTGATTGGGAAAGCAGCGCTCGCCGTCAGTTACCTTGCTGCCGTTGACCGAGAGGGAAAACTCCATAATGTCTTCGACAAGCCGGAGCGTTATCTCATAGGAAATGTCGTTAATGACAACGGTCAGGCTTTGGTTAGGCATAGAAATTATTGGTATTTGATAGCCCATTGTAAAATTCCCAAATCTTGACAGTAACGTCGTTTGTCGGTATAAAAGAAAAGTCCGTTGCTGGAACAACGGACAATTTCTTAAACCTAGAAAGGGGTTAACCTAACTTAACTCATTTCATACGGTTAAGATAACCTATTTGACACTAAAAGTCAATAGGGAAAGGTTTTCCCCTTTCACATTGTGAAAGGAAAGATAATGATAATAAAGCTTATTATTGTTATTCGGAAAATTCGAATTTATCTGTCGGTTAAACGATAGACAAGGCAAAGCCCCCTATTGAGGGCTTTGTTCTTTATGAGCATTTTATCCGTTAAATGTTAATTCCCAACGGTTTTCCCGCGGCTCGAAAGCCCTGAAGAAGCAATGATGACTGTTGCGGCTGTTTTTCGCCGGAGCTGACCGTGCTCGCATCCTGCTTGTGCCTGACTTTTGACACCGGTAACGGTACATACTGGCTGACGGCGACAAGTATCTGTTTGAAAGAAAGCTCATAAACGATATGGTCAAGCGTGTCGGCAGAAACCCTAATTGGTTTGGCAACCAAAATCATCGGCTCAAAAACCTCGCTGCGGATTTTAATTTTTACCTCCCGGCTCTGCTTATAAAGGTTTTGAATCTCATTCAACGCCCGGTTATACAGAAAAGGAAGATTCGGCATCCAACAGCGCAACGTAATTTGATTTGGGTTAAAAACGATATGGTCAGTCACTACCGCGCCATTTTCTATCGGATGGTCCATGGTTCTTGCATCGTCTTGGGCATCGGCATCTATAAGCGTCGTATCTTTAAGTATCTCCTTGTTGTTTTCATAAATGCTGACCGCTTTGTCCGAAATTATCAGACCGCCGAGCGTCAGACCGGTTCCGATTGAAAATGACGGCGTAACCATTATGAAATCCTCGAAGTTGCATGAGCTTTTGCCGTCGACATGAACAACTCCCGCATCTGCGTGTTCAAATCAGTGGCGATACCCGCCGCATCAGTTGCCTGGGTATTGATTGTTATATTATCTATCTTCACACTCTGGTCCTGATTGGAATAACTGGCCGATACGCTTCCCTGCGGAACAGCGGCAAGGGGAGTTTGCGTCAGCTCAAATTTTCGCTTCGCATCTGCCATATCAAAAATTTCTTGCTTAACCTTTGGGTCTGCATCCGTTCCTTCAGATTCTTTGCCGCCAAACAGGCCTTTAACCAATTTGCCTATTTTCGTATCCGCCAACCAGTCAAAAACCGCCTGAAAACCTTCTTTGATAAAATCCCATAAGGCGCCAAATACGACCTTGACGGCTTCAATAAACGTTCCGATTAACGATTCATTTCCCTGCCAAAAATTAATAATATCATCAATCAACAGACCGATGGCCGCAGCAACGGCAGTAATCAAACCGACAGCAATTAAGAACGGAGCAAAAGCCAATCCGGCCTTAATAGCCATAACACCCAAAGCTGCCGACACAGTCCCTAAAAACCCAAGAATAAAGCCGCTGTGTTCGCTAAAAAGCTGCAGGGCGTTGCTTATTTTATCGCCCAGCCAAGTAAAAGCCGGAAGCAGGGAACGGGCGACAATGCCGAAAATCTGTGACAGACCAAGCTTGATGTCACGCATGGTTCGCTGAAACTGGCGGCTGTTCTCAATGTCTTCCTTGCTGAACAGGGAATATTTTGCACCGCGTTCAAGCTCTTTCTGCACGTTGGCAACCCCGGTTTGCAGCAGGCGGATGGTTCCCTCGTCGAGTCCCAGCCGCTGGCCGAGGTCAAGCTGTTGCATGCTGTCAAGGGATTCGAAACGCTCCGCAACATTCATCAACAGTTCTTCGGCCGTAGCCAGTCCGTTTTCGCCATAAAGATTGATGCCGTAGGTTATGGCTGCCTCTTCGACGCTGCCTCCGCCTCTGCCTAACCTCATGTTCTGGAGGTTAGCGTTCAATCCCTGCATGGAACCGGCGATTCCTTCTGCTGAACCGCCGTAGTTCTCTGCGGCAATCGCCAGCGCCTGAAACTTTTCGACCGCCATGCCGGTATTCTGCGCCAGATAGGACATTTCCTCCGCCTGTGAAGCAAAGCTGAGCGTACGGTTTAATAGCGCTGCCAATCCGGCAATCGGCACCAAGGTCTTAATAATTTGTGTTGATAGTTTTTTAAACGAGTCTGCCGATTTGTCCGCAGCCTTACCTGTCTTTTCAGTCGCCTGGGCAGATTTTTCCGCAGCTGATTCGGTTTGCTTGGTATCAGAGCGGACTTTATCTGCTCCCTTCGTTTCAAACAGGATGGAATAAGTGGCAATCAAACTCATTTAACTTCTCGCTTTGGCTTTTTTAAGTGCGTCCTGAGAAATCAGCCATTCATTGTATTTGGGAACAATATCGGCTTCCCAGAGCATGAACGCGTCTTCCAGCGTATAGACGGTTCGCAGTTCGTTTAAGGTTGCTTTTCCCGAAGCGACGATTTGCCCAATGAAACTGTCAACATTTCGGTAATCTTCTGTTCGGCAAGATGCGCAAGCTTTTCGAAGAAACTTAAGCTCTTGCCATCTGCTAAAAAAGAGCAGTTATGCTGCAGCATCTCCCATTCAAGCCTGGCCAGAACTTCCCAGCCCGGCACGTGATTGTTGATGAGGTCAATCGTTGTCAGGCGGATGCTTCTCTCCGGCAAAACGACTTCGACATAGGACATCAGCTTAATCATTATTTCTTCGCTGACCTTATAGTCGCCCAGCTTCGGCATGTTGCTGATCGGATATTTGGCGACAATCTCCCGGCCGACTGTCGCCGGAAACTTTGAAATCCGGTAAATTTTACCGTTGATTTCAATTTCTTTCGGCTGTAAAAGCTCCATGTTTTTTTCCTTTATAGTTTGTTTTCAAAAACAAAACGATAGGTTTTGCTTTTATAACGGCCGGCCGAAGCAACCGACGTCAGCGGCAAGGCCGCGACCAGACGTCCTGAAGTCAGCGTTTTGCGAGTGCCGTCGGGATAACTTACTGTCATCGTGATAAGGTCTTTGGTTGTCAGCTTACCTTTGGCCGGACGGTTGGCATCGGCCAGCAGATCAAGGTTCTTTGCCTGCTCAGTCTCGGGAATCATGCCGATAGTAACTTCAATCGGCTTCGGCGTGTTCCAGATAACCATGTCGCCGTTTACGCCCATTCCCCAGTCTGCGGTTTGCAGTTCCGGCGTGTCAAGCGGGTCTGTATCGTCAGCAAAGGCGTTGAGCGTCAGCCCGGCAGGAAAAGTCGGCACGGCAATAAGCGTGATTTCTATGCCGGTTCCTGAAATATCTTCCATGTTTTTTCTCCTAGATTAATGTGTGGGTGCCTTCGATTTTTCTGATTGAATCTCCTTTGGAATAAACCAGAAGATATTCGATTTTATATTCTTCGCTGCCGTTGACCGTTTCGGACGTTACTTCAACGTCTATCCAATAGCCGTTCATATAGATTTCGCGCCAGGCTTCCGAATCTCCGGTTATCTGAGAAATATAGGCTTTCTTGGTGGCATTCAGCTCCTTGCCGACCGAAATGACGCCGTTGTTAAGCGCTTCGTCCAAAACGCTTTGAATCGACGTCCGGGCAATGCCGGTGCCGGTCGAATTGGCCGGAAGCTGCGGCAAAGCCAGAAGCAGGCTCAGAAAATTGGAGGCCGCGGCATCTTTTAGCCAGATTTCATTGACATAAACACCCATGTCGGTAACTTCGCCCTGCAAGGTTCCGCGCTGATAAAAAGCAATCTGATTGCCGGCCTGCTGCGTGGCGCCGTTGTAGTTGATGCCGAGCGCGTCCAGCGTATCGCTCAGCTGGTCGGTTGACACTGAAACCGGAATATTGGCAAACTGATGATACATGAAGTTAATGACGCCGTTTGCCCTGTCCCAGTCAATGGAAGCAGTCAGAATCATCGGCATCAGCCACGCATAGCCGTTAAAGGCGTCATAGTTCAGGGCAACGCCGGAATAACCGGACACCGCCGCCTGAACCGCCGTATAATCGTCGCCGGTAACGTTGACGCTGTACATGAACTGGTTGTTCTGGCCGTTGGTCCAGGCTGCGGCTTCTTCAATCTGTTCGGCATCGAGCGCTTGCAGAAAGCCGAAAGAGGCGAAATTGTTCGACAGCTCGACCGCGGCATCAAGGGTTTCAGTCAGCGTAGCCGCCGCCGTCCCGTTGGATACGATACCGCCGCTGGCAGTGTTCCAACCCAGCAGGCCGGAAACATCGGAACCGCTGTCGGGAGCCGAGGCATTCAGAATAACCGCTTCGCCAATCTGGCCGCCGGTAAGGACAAAAGCAGAATTATCCGCGTCAAAAGTGACGGTTGCTCCTGTCCAGAGTTCGCCCCCGGCTGAGTTTTTCTGCACACCGGCCTGAACGGCGGCGGCAACCGCAGCGTAATTTTCAACAGAGCTGAAGTCCAGACCGGAAACCGTATAAGCCGTGCCGCCCATATTGAGCACCAAACCGCCGTCCGAAACCGCCTTAAAAGCGGCAATCGCCGGCAAAGACTGCGTGGAACGGATATAGGGAGCGGAGCCGCTCGGAGCATAACGCTGAAAGGCTATCTTCTTCGGCGCGCTGCTGTATTTGTTAACATAACCAAGATAGACGGAAGCGGCTTCATATTCGGCCGAAGTATAGCCGAAATACTCGCCGACGTTCTTTTCCTCCTCGAACTCAAGCCGGGTTCCGGTGGGAATAAGCCCGTTATTCGAGAAAATCAGGCCGATAAGCTCCTTGCGGGACGCAAGCGTGCGGCCGCCCACCCCGGAAGTTATGGCGACATATTTGGATTGACGAATTGCCATGGATTAAACTCCTGTAATTTTTGGAATAAGTTGGTTGGTTCCGGGAATTTCCTCGGAATAGCTTTGGTTAACGATTAATGAAAATTCAAAATAAGGATTCCGCTCATAAGTATCGGAATCGTCTATGAAGAAAGGTTCTTCCAGCCGGCCGACGCGATAGGTGTTATATCCGAGAGCACGGATGGCAGACAAACCATCGCGGCTCATGAACCAGCTGATGAGCGCGTTCAGCGCGTCTGAAGACGTAAAATCGTCAACAACGGCGGGAATTCTTTTTTTCAGGGCGCTGATTTGAAAGCGAATTTCCTGTATGAACTTTTCGGTGCGCATAAGACGGCCGTCAACAACTTCATTTTTGGAATACTGCCAGCCGATGCGCGGGGCATTGAGCTTCGCCATGAAAACTGTCGGCTGCAAAGTGGTTATTTTGACCGGCTGCTGCAGCTGCCTTATCTGCCAGCCTTCAATGCCGAATTTGGCAAGCCCCAGCGTAATAAGCTTTCTCAAATCTGCCCAGATTTGGTTTTCGGTTTTAATCATCGTTCTCGCTTGTCTTCAACGACCAGAACACCGTTCCAGCCGTTGTAGTTGATCCACGGCACGGTTTTGACAACGCTCCATGTCAGCCCGTAAAACTCCAGCCGGTCGGGGACTTCCTGTTCCTCTATGCCTTTCATGTTGACCGACGCGTAAACCAGCCGGTAGTTTTTCTGAAAATCGAGGCCGAGCTGCGGATAAATGTTAAGTTCAACGCCCTGAATAGAGCCTTCCAATTCCACCGGAGCGGCAAACTGGGGAACATTCAATCCGATTTCGTTTTCCGCGGTGCCGGTAAACCGGTAATACAGAAACCTCTCCGGCGGAATAACGCCGAAGGCAATTTGTAAAAGGTTTTCATTCAGCAGGTTCATTTAAGCTCCGCCTGGTAATCTACGGTTTCAAGCAAATGGCCGCTGCCAATCAGCGGCTTGGTCAGAGAACCGGTTGTCTTGGTATCGGCATAACCGCTTCTTTTGCGACGAACGGTCGATGCTTTAAGCGGGGGCGTGTTGACCTTGGCAATCGCCTTTTTGATATTGCCGGCCATAATCGCGCCAATCATCTCGGCCGCCTGTTTTTCTGTTATCTCTCCGCTTAAAATACGGCGGCTGATTAGTTCCAATTGACCGATTAACTCTTCTTTGTTGTCTTCGACCGACGGTTTCATAAACGGACGCGGCGGAATGACAATCGTATGCGGCCGTGTTATGCCAACCGGATTCGGCGTGCCCTTTTCAACAAAGACAACTTCTCCGTTTTTGCCGAATTTATAAGGCGTGCCGCCGGGATGGCTAATCGTTGCCCCGCCGTCCTGAACGGCGGCAATCCCGGCAACCGGCTTATTATCGTCATATTTGGCATTTTCAAACCATCCGGCTTTGACGGAAAAGCCTCTTAACTTTTTCAACAAATCAGCCGCATCTGTTGAATGATGAGTGACTTTTATCGGCATTATAAAACTCTTTGAAATGACCCGCCGACATAAAATCCGGGAGCAGCTCTGACCTCAAGCAGCGCCAGCAGAGAACTGCCATAGCTTGAAATATTGAACCACCACTGCGCTTGCGTATTCATCGGCGGCATTGATAAAGTAACGCTGACCTTGTCAATGGAAGCTCCCGATGTAACCGTTACCTGCGTCTTGCCCTGCGCCAGCATATCTTTCAGCGTTTGCAGGTGCGCCATCAGCAGATAGATTGCGCGTTTGCGGCACTTTCCCTGCAACGCCCCGTAATTTTTCAGGGATATGTAGCAGGTTGCCAGGTCCAGCGTATCTTCCAGCACGGCATCGGAATATTTTTCCGGGTCGGCAAACGCCGGATAGAGGGCGCGAAATTCAGCGACGGTAACGGTTACATAGGTAGAGCTCATTTTTACCTTGCCTTGGTTTTTGGCGCTTCTTTGCCCTGTGCCTTGTAATCATCGGGCGTTTTGGGAGCGGAAGCGTCTTTTTTGGACAGTTCCTTAACATTTTCGGCACGGCTTTCGGTAGCACAGACTTTGACAAAGCCGTTGGCTTCGTGCATTTTGAATACCGGGTGCTCTTTTAACAAAGCCAGCTCTTCGTTGCTGACTCTGGTAACGGCGCCGTCTTTGGTAATGAAATGCCTGTCGGCCACGTTAGCCTTGCCGGAAACGAGGATTGACTTGCGGACTTCGTTGCTGCCGGTCGGCGTCTTGCCGTAGAAGCAGTAGTTGACGTCCGTTGACATCGTACTTGCGATATAGGGCATGTGCGCCTCCTTAAATACCGGTTACGCGAACGACGCCGATTGGCTGTTTGAAGAAGATGCCGGCGGTCGCATTAGAGTAGTCTTCAATGAAGCCTTTGGCTTTCTTCTCAATGCCCAGCATGCGGAAAACGTCCTGAACATACTGGTCAACCACCTTTTTGCCGTTGATGCGTTCGGCAAAGGCATACATGACGTTAGCGCCGCCGTTGGCACCGTTCAGCTGAATGGCGCTTTCAATCCGCAGATTCGGATAAGTCTTCGACAGCCATTCGCGAATGGACATCGAACCGAGTGCATTCGGAATATCCAGATACTGGACGACATCGGTACCGAGAGCGGCAACCCAAGCGTCACGATTCGGATTGAAACGGTTACCGGTCTGCGTACGAAGCTTCTGCGCTACCGTACGGAAATCGGCAAGAATTTCGTCAAAAGTCTTGCTTTCCCATGTGGTCTGACCGGAAGTGCCCTGTGCTGCCGTTTCGTAAGCCGGCAGATTCGGGTCATTCAGGAAGCCATACGTACGGTTAGAACCATCGTTGTATCCGTAAAAACCGATATTGTTCATTTCGATTGCCAGCGATTCGGCTGCCGCCGTGCGTTTCTCGTTTGCCGAAGACAGGCGCATCTTTCCTGCTCGTTCTTCTTCCAGAACGCCGACCTCAACGCCTTCCTCAAAACGAACGATGTTACGTCTTTCAAAATTCGGGTTCCAGGAGGACAGCGGAATATTCGTATCATCGCCGTACGGACGGGCCTGACCGGTACGTTCCAGAATAGTCTGGACGATTTCTTCGTCTGCCCAGGTTCCGGCAATCGTACGGCCGACAATGTTGTCAATATCGCGGGCCGCGGTTACGACTTCGACAACCTCGGGAAGCCAATACTGCAGAAGCTGAATCGGGGTGGAAACGCTTGGAGTCGTAATCATGGCAACATTCGGCAGAGCCGCATCAAAGCCGTAAGCTCTGAAATATTCTTTCATGTCCTGAACGGCTTTAGCGGTATATCCCACGCCAAGCATATCCAGCGTTTTTTCGGTGGTGTCGCTGTCCATTGAGTACGAGCGAACCTTTTCCGCCGGGATAGCCAGGCGGATTTCAGAATTACTCATTTATGTTTCTCCTAGTTGGTAAGCTCTAAAACAGCGGTTTCGCCGGCTGCGGCGCTGCGCAGAATGAATTTAGAGTTGGGAATTTTTGTCGAACCTTCGGGAGCGCTGCCGCTGGCTTCAATGCCCGAAATTTCGCCGGTGACATTATTGTAAACGGCGGCATCGTCCGGGGAAACGGCATTGGCAACGGCAACAAGAACATGTCCCATGGTTGCCAGCTGTCCGATGGTTCCGTCCGGCAGCGTCATGGTTGCCGTAAAGTTAAGATAGTTGGCATACTGTTTCGGACCGACCAGAATACCGCGAAAAGCGCCCTCGCCGCCGATGATTGCTTCATTGTCGGCAGAACCGGCTGTGAAGACGCGGGCAACCGTCGGCAGAACCGAGCTGAGTGCACCGCCTTCAAGCGTGCTGCCGGAAGCGGTCATGGCCGAACCGGTAGCGGCCAGCGCAACGCTGTTCCCCGCAGTACCGGCGGATTTGGCGGTAACCGTTACCTCAGCGCCGGAAGCAGCGGCAGAGGCCGAAGCGTTCGGGGTAGTCGTGCCGGCATAGTAATCGGTGCCGGAGGCGCCGGTACCGTTAAGCACCTTAACCAAAGTGGCAATAGAATCAGACTGCGAAGCGCCTAATTTAATATCATTTGCCGCGGCCATTTCATTTTTAAATTTATAGGTCGTCGCCCCTACGGTAACGGTGTCGCCGTCAGCGGGATTGCCGGAAAAACTGAGAGTTCCTTTTGCGGAAACCTCGCCTTCGGCCGAGCGCAGAACATAAGGCGCAACGCGGCGCGGGGAATCGTCATAGAACTCGCCCGGAACGCCGATGGCCTGCGCAATATTTACAGTTTTCTGTACCATGTTATTTTCCTTCCATATATTTCGAGATTGCTTTGTCCGGGCCGGAATTTGACGCGACCGAACTGTCCAGGCTGAAACCGACTTCCGAAACTCTGGATGCTTTCAGATAGCCTTTGAGAACAGCGATTTCTTCGCCTCTGGCCGCACCGAGGTCAAGCCTGTCGCAGGCATAGCGGGCGACTTCCTTCTCGGTCATCAGCGAACAGTCAAAAGTTCCGATGTTGGTTTTTTCCTGAATTTTTTTGTAGAGTTTGTCACGTTTGGCAAGCTCGGCAAAGACGGCTTTCGGCATTGCGTCCATCGATTCTTTCAGTTCTTCGATTTCAGACTTCTTCTCTTCATCGTCGTCTTCATCCGAAGCGCAGGATTCCGGCTCTTCGTCTTTGCCTTCTTTTTTCGGCTCCTCGTCATCGCCCGAACGCTCGGAATCGTTATAGCTGATTTTCTCGGCAATGCCGGCCGCCTCGCGGATTTGCTCTTCAGAGCCGCCCGCTTCTTTGACAATCGCCATAATCTGGCGAATGCCCTCGCGTTTGTCTACGTCATCATCGTTGGCCGTGCCGCTTTCTGAGCGGTTGTAACTCATTTCTTCAAGTTTTTTGGCGATGGTTTCTTCCTTTTCCTGCTCGCCGCCTTCAAAGTCTTCATTCGGTTTAGCCGCAATAGCCATGACTTCCCGAATAAGTTCTCTTTTGTCCACGTCTTCGTCAAATGCTCGACGATTGCCGCGTTTTGCACTTTTTACCATGCTGTTAATCTCCTTCATTGAATCCATTGTGATTTTTCTGTCCATTACCCGGACATCAGAGCCCATGCGCCCTTCTTCCACCAAGGCAATGTGATTGCCTCGGATATTTCTTTGAACGGCGTCGTAATGCTGGCCGTCAAAGGTCCCGGGGGTCAGCTCGTAATCGCAGAAATACCCCATGGACAATTCTTTCTTTCCGGCTTCGATTTCGTCTTTCAAAGTCTCGGAATAAATCTTCAAATCGCCGTACAGCTTGCCGTCTTTACCATAGACGTCGCTGCCGGACGTGCCGTGTACGCCTTTTTCCTCCGCCGGCATCATTCCCGGCTCAGTGCCGAGCATGGTGTGGTCATCAACAATCGGCAGCAGCTTGAAGCTGTTTATTGTTTCCTCAGATAAAAGCTCCTCCGCCGGGCGGTAAACCTGATAAATCTTATCCGGCTCCAGCTCAGAACTGATTTGTTTACCCAGATAAGGAAAAACCCCCACTTTGGAGAGGGGATTGTCCTTGATGTACCAGAAATCGTTATGGTCTACTTGTTTCATTTCTCTTCGTCTTCAAATTTTAACACCGGGCGCATTGTGCAGTGGCAGTTCGGCAAATCGCCGGGAAAGCCGCGGGTGCCGGTGCTCGGGTCGATAACCGGAGGTTCGTCGATGCGGAAAATGCCGTGGTTCAGCCCGGACGGATGTTCGCGCATATGGTAGCTGCGAGGTTGCTGTGATCCGCCGGAATGTATCCATTCAAAATGGGTAAAGCCCAGTGTTTTAGCGCGCCGCAGGCTTAAAGCCTCATAGGTTTTGTGCGTCTGGTCACGGGCAATATTCTTCGCCCGGCGGTGCGTGACGCCCTCATAATGCTCCAGATGCTTGGTAATGCTCTCAACGCCCTGCCCGCCCAGAATAGCGCGCGAAACAACCCCGGTTATCTCCTTAAAATACTGGTTCGGGATACTCTTAATCAGATTGACATTTTCAAAAATCGCCGCTTTGGCCGCCTCTTCTTCCTCCGGCGTGAGCTTCCTTCTGGCTTTAAGCTCCGGGGATACCTGCTTTACCGCAGCATTCAAAGCCACCCAGGAATAAGTAACCAGCTTTGCCAGCAGTTTTTTAGACAGTTCCTTTGACTTTTCGGCAAACTTGTCGCCGTATTTCTTTTGCAGATAGTTGAGCTTAATCCGCATCTGCGAGGAAATGCTGTCGTCCTCGGCAAATTTTATCTGGTTGTCTTCCTTGGCATAAAGCTTTTTCAGCTCGCGGGCACATTCACGGGTCATCGCCCGGCTCAGTTTCTCCAGCTCTCCCATATACCAGGATTCTATCCCGGCATTGGCATTGAGCTTGCCGCCGCGTATGATTTGAGGCTTTGCCATAGAACTTTTTGCTTGCTTTTTATTGAGATTCAAGATATTATATTGATATTAAGATGATGCTTTGACATACAGAAATTTTCGCCTCAGCTGTATCTTTGAATAGCAGGTTCGGCGGCTGCTCTAAGCATCATCTTTTTTTATGGCTTTCTTCTTTTAAATGCTGTAAGCAGAAAAGTAATTTTTCCGTTTTTAACTTCAGGTTCTATAACAGCCATCTTCTTATTATAGAAGATTTCATAACGCCCTTTCTCGTTTGTTCGGACAAATTCTCCTTTTTCTACTACGTCGGTTAAATCTTTCACAAAAGCCGAAATGTCGATATTATCATCATTGCGCCTTTTTAGAATGTGAGATAACCCCCTTTTTTCATCTCCCCAAAACAAGGCAATATCGCCGACATCTTCACGATGAAAAGCAGATTTAACAAAACCTTTCTTTTTTTCCATAAGAGCCTGAATAGCTTCCTGCCCTTTAACACCGGAAATTTCTTCCTGTAAAAATTTTGAAATATCCTCTTTTCCATTATTTGAAGAGTTTCCGCCACCTTTGCCAAATTGGCCGTTATCAGCACGCGGATGGTCTTCTTCTTTCCATTCGTCAAGCGTTTGTTCCGGCTGCTCTCCAAAGAGCTGCTCGCCGGCGGCGGTTTCGTCATCGAGAAAATTCTCTTCCATAAAATCGCTGTGTGGCATTTCCGCCGGAAGCCCGTTGTAGCCGCTGTTCGGGTCAGCTATAATCCGCGCCCGCGCTTCTTCCGGCGTAATCGCCCCGGCATTAATCAGCACGGCATCGGTATCGGCATCAATCTTGCGGACTTCTGCCAGTTCACGTTCGGTCGGCATGTCAACCGGGTTAAATTTGGTTTCCAATTCATAGGACAAACCGAACTCAGACTTTTCGACCAGCAGATTGTTCCGGTCAATCAGCGGCTTCATCTGGTTGTCCTGAATATGCTGCAGCTCCTGAATGTAGTCCTTCATCTCATATTCGCCGGTCGCATTGAAGCCTTTCGGCGTGGTTTTCAGAAGCTTGGTCGCCGGCATGCGGGCAATGGAAGCCACCAGCTGATACTGCGTCATAATCAGCGCGTCAAAATCGGTCAGCGACGTGTCTATCTGCTGCACATTATCGCCCGGACGTTTGAAAAAGACACCGTAGTTGTCACGGCAGTAGGACAACTTACGCAGCTTTTCTTCAGCCTCTTCCTCATTCATGAGATAGGCTTCAATATTACCGTCAGCAATCAGCATACGCTTGGTCAAGGCCATCAGCGGCGCCTCGTTGGCTACGCGCTCCGAAGCGTAAACGCGTTCGTAAATCTGCTGAGTAAGCGGCAGGCCGCCGAAGTAATATGTCGGTTTCAGAACATCGGGCACTTCGTCGCCGGTAATATAAATAACGTGCGAACGATGAATTCTTCTGCCGTTTGGCAAACGCCACCAGGTCGGCTCGTAGAAATGAAGGCTTTCGGGTGCCGAAGTTGCTTCAGCATCAAGCTCGGGCGTAATCCAGTATGGTTCGATCAGGGAAATGCCTTTATACGCACCTCGCCGCACACCGTCAATATTAAAAGGTTTGCTGTAATCAATGCCGTCAACTACCGGCAGCGCCAAGGCACAGCCGAAAATCTTGTTGTTGCGGGCAAAGTTGCGGGCAATATCCGAAATTCTGAATTTCTGCTCGGAAATCTGTTTAATCTTCACGAGCATGTCCGGATCATCATGCTCAGCATTCTGATTGAGGTTGACTTCGTATCCCGGACGAATAGCGTCCTCACAGGGAACGCTGCAGGCGTTGTTGATAATCCAGTTTTGCGAAAGCAAAGCGCAGGCCTGATAGCCGATAAAACCCTGCTGGGCAAAATGCGTAAAAATAATATCATCGGCATAGTTGCTGACGCCGAAAACATTTTTAAGGCTGCCGCCGACACTGGCCGCATCCATAGCCTGACCTTTGGCGTTGACGGGCTTAAAGTCTTTCGAGGTTCTCTGAATGGAACGGCTCAGCAGTTCGTTGCGGTCTACTTCCGCCAGACGCAGCTTATCATAGATGTCTTCCCGGCATTTTAACTTGTTTTGATTGGCAACCTCTTGGGCAACGGCTTTTTCAATCCATTTGTTAATAATTCTTTTAAGCATTAAAAAAGGCCTCGCTTGTCCATGTCAAATTCGAGCGCATAACGTGAGGTATCAATTGCGTGGTTGTTCTTGTCCGGGTAATCGTCGCGCAAAGTGCCGTCTTTCTCCCGGATGAATTCATATTCCGTAAATTCCTTAGCCGTGTTCGGGCAGCGCACCGGGTCGATGATTATCTGCTCCAGACGCTGTAGAAACTTAATTCCATAAGCAACCGAGCCTTTGCCCTTCTCAGCGCCGCGAATGTTGAAGCCGGAACGCCAGAACTCGGCAATAGACTTTGGTTCTTCGCTGTCGGCAATAATCGTCTGGCGCGGGTCAAACATCTGGCGGATTAAGGTCATAGCGTCATCATTCAACAGGCCGGGCTTGTAAATCTCGCCAAAGATGTAAAGACGCCGATGCTTGCGGTCATAGTTCATTTTCAGAAAAACAAACGGGTCGGTCGCATAGCCCCAGTCAATTCCCTGCCGAATGGCGTCAAACCGTTTTATCTCGTCATCGCCAATCGGCCTCAGCACAACATTGGTAAAGACATTCGCACCGTTGCCGACACTCTCGCCCAGATATTCATGACGGTAAGAAGCCTCATCCTGCTTCTTCAGATACTCAGCGTCAATCCAAAACTGTTCGCCCAGCCATTCGCGGGGAACAGTCAGATACGTCGAATGATGAACGTATTTGTCCGGGCGGCAAACGGCGCTTTCTTTATTCACCCAGTTAGATGTATTCCGCGGCGGATTGTAACTGTTAAAAACTACATAACGACAGCCACCGCGCAGAAATGACTGGGTTGTCTTGCGGATTTCCTCCGGACCGGAAAATTCGTCCAGTTCTTCAAACCACACAAACTTGAAATAGCCTTTTCGCAGTTTGATAGACTTAGTCTTTTTGGGGTCGTCCAAGCCTTTAAAATAAATCGCTTGCCCGGTCGGCTTGTAGATAACCCGCAGCGGCGTCAGCATAACTCTGAAAAAATCGCTCACGCCCAAAGCGTCAATTGCCCATAGTATCTGAGCAAAAACGCTGTCTTTCAGCGTATCGCCGACCTTGCGGAAGCAAACCGCATTCGCCTGCGGGTCTTTTATTATACCCTGAACGATTTCAAGGCTTATAAACGACGACTTGGTGGAACCGCGACCGCCTTTAAGCCAGTAATATGTATAGCAATAATTCTTAACCAGTCGATGCAGTTCATAAAATGACGGAGCGATAAGCCCGGAAAGTTTTACGCTGCCTTCTTCCATATCATTTCTTTTGTCTACAATTTTCTGTGTTTAACCGTAATAACGGGCACTTTTTAGACTGGATAGACCAAAATAAACAAAATCAAATATCATCAACAATGGTCGGCGCCTGCGTAATCTTGGCTGAAATATTGTCTGTTACCAATCCGAGAAGCTTGGCTTTACCCATAGATGCCGAAACCATTGCCGCTGATGTCTTTGTCTCTTTGGCTATCTCCCTTGCTTCCTCCAGTTCGGAAATAATATCATCAACGGTGAGGTCATAGCGTTTTAAGGCCCGCTGCTTTAATTGCTCAACCCTTGCGGCAATCTTGGGGGCTTTCATGAGGTCGAAAGCTTCACGGTTGATTGTTTCGGCTTTCATCTTATCAGTATTGTAAGATTCTCTGTAGGCATCGGAATAAGTCAGACCTTTAGCGACGCCCTGACAGAACTTTTCCTGTTTTGCGGTTAGGGTCATTGATTATCCTAAAGTAGCGCGCCAGAGCAGCCCTTTGTTGTTTTGAACGAGCTGGTCAATATCGCCAATGAGGTTTTCTTCTCCATAAGACATCGGAAAGTTTTCTCTGAGGGAGTTTATTTGCGCGTGAAAGTCCGAAAAGAACTTATAGAGAAGAATGTTGTTTTCGTGAGTGTTCTCGGTAATGTCGGGAATAAGCGGGATTGTGTCCTGAAGGATTTGTTTTGATTCGGGCGTGTTGGCTTCATTGCCGAGATAAAAAACTTCTTTGAGTTCATCAATATAGTCGTCCCATTTTTCAGAAAGATGGTCAGCAAAAAGATGGTTGCTGTAAAAACTGTTATACTTGGCATGATAATGCGCATCTTTGGCCAGATTATAGGCCGCCAGAGCATAACATATTATTCTGTATACCGGAGATAAATCCATAACCGACTCAAGAAAAAGTAAAGCCGCCGGCATAATGGGAAAAAACCGGCGGCAATACAGCGGAGAACGCCTGAACGTAAGCAGATAAAAACAGGCTAAAAAACAAATGCAAGAAATGTCTAAAGACAAATCTTGCATTATGCCTGAAATGTTATCTCACTCGGTACGTATTGTCAAGAGCTAAAATATCAATATGTTTACATTATTCAATTCTTTTTAATTTAATAACACATTTTTTCAAAAACATTAAAATTAAAACGATTAAACTTTCAAGTTCTGTAAAAACAAGTTATTAATTTTAATTCTTTTTTCTCCATAAAACAAAAGAAAACCAAAGAAACAAAAGAGAAAAGACAATAGACAGAACCTTATCTGGGTTTTTATCACTGAAAACAAACCCTAAAAGAGCAAAAGCTAATACTCCACAACAGAATCCTAACGTTCTGCGAATAAAAAACATCAACGAACGGATTATTTTTCCGCCTGTCGATAACTCTTCTAATTGTACCCCTTTGTTATTTTTATGTTTTAAATCATAAATAACCTTCAAATAAAAATCCTGCGGCAAAAGCAAAATGGACGATGAACCGTCTTTAAAGTTTACTTCCATAACCACACCGTTAGATTTAGCCGTATATCCTCCGACTAAAGCCCCCAAACCTCCAAACAAAAGGCCGCCGAGTAAACCTCTGCCGACAACGCTTCCGGTGCTCTTATTATTGTCTTCCTTAATAACTTCATAACTTTCTATTGTATCGGGAGTAAGCGGAAGTCTCTGCATAAATCCGGTATGTATTTTAATATTTTCTCCATACCATTGAATAATACAGTTTTTATATCTTCCTTCCAGAACTTTTCCTGTTGCAAAAGATGATGGAAATAAAGACATTTTTCCTCCTTATCGTACTTCTGCAAGCGCTTTTTTATAACTTTCTAAAAGAAGCGCATCAATTTCTTTATAGTCATGTGAAGAACATCTGATTTCTCGATTTTCCATCATCGGGAAATAGAAACTCTTGGTCCCATCTCCATTTTCAAGAAAATTAAAAATTTTTCCGCTTCTTTCTTTTTTATAGAAGACAGTAAATGTCGTTTTAAAATCTCTCCACTCAATTTTATCAATACCCTGATACAGCTCATCGCTATCGACCAAAAAGGCGAGACGTTGCTTGGCATAAGTAAACGCATACATTTCTTCATCTGTCGTAACAATATCTGATTGAGGCACAGGCACCATCTGAACCGTTTCCTGAGTTTCTTCCTTTTTCTCTTCAATTTTAACCAAACGTTTATCAGCCAAACCTACTCGGTCCAAAATACGCTTGTCTATAAAACCCTGAAAAGCGGTTTTAACAATATCAGTATTCTCTTCCATAACCTTGCGGGTTATTTTCTGGTTGATTCCTTCGGCATTGCTTAAAAGATAACGAATAAAGTCTTCACTCGGATTTTGCAGATTATTTTCCAAAAAATTGATAATAGAAGAAAAAATAACCTTCTTTTTAGCTTCAGCCCCGACATTGTCCGGGTCAAATTCACTTTTGCTGAAACTGGAAATTGCTTTAACCTGTTCGTCATCAATACGGCCCTGAGCAAACTCTTCAAAATTAAAAGAAATAAAAGGCTCGTCATCCATCATATTGGGAGAATCACAATCAGCAAAGAATTCATAATTAAGCCCATCCGTTAAAATACCAAGCTTAACACTCTTGCAGGCGTTAAAATAACTCTTCAGCTGTCCGCGGTCTGCCTTGTCAACCTGAAGCTTGCACTCAATGGCAATAACAGCCTCGCCTTCTTTGAGAATAGCATAGTCAACCCGATTTTTATACTTATCGGAAAAATCCGCCGAATGTTCCGGACGAACTTCATCAACATCAAAAATATCATAACCGAGAAGCTGGATGAACGGCAAAATAAGTCCCTGCTTACAGGCTTCTTCCCCCTGACAACTCTGTCTCCGCTTCATGCACATTTCAGCATGACGAACCAAACGGTCTCTAAATTGCTTTTGTTCATCATTTAACATTCGAATTCCTCTCAGTCTAACTCATTATAATTCTTTTAAGTTCTTCCCGAACCGCTTTGCGACAGGCACCTTCTATCACTTTAGACAGATTATGCATAATCGGGTCTAATTGAAGCAGACCAGTGTGTATTCCCTTATACACCGGTTCAGGAACGGAAATAACTTCCCCGTTGATTTTAAAAGACAACGGCGCACTGTTTTTGCGCAGGGCAAGAACAATGGCTTTTTTTATTTCATCGATGTTGGTGGAGCTTTTTTCTTTGTTGGCAACCGTATAAGAGCCGGTCTTGCGGATAGATGGCAAAACTTCGTCATAAACCCAATTTTCAAAAGGCTTGGCCTGCGGCTTGTCCGAACGGCAAGTCATCCGATACAAGTTACCCTCATTAACAAATATAAGGCTTTGCTTACCACCTTTTGTAAGGGTTGACGTTAAACGACACCCCTTTTCATTTAATCTTTTCTTTAGATATGATAAATTGGAAATTTCCAGAACTTTAGCAACATCACGAAAACAAAACCATGTATCCCCATTTTCATCAGCATAAGTTCTGATTGGTTGGCTTTCAAAGTTAAAAACGGTCAAATCGTTCATCTTAATCTCTCTATGTTAAAAGTTTGGAGACCGCTTCGCCCTGTTTTCAATAGGTGTCCGGCGGTGAAAACCCCGCCATAGAGAAACGAGTCTAAGATGTTTTAGCCTTTGCCTGGACATATCATCTTAGCCGCCGGACATATTATCCATTCCGTTAAGATTGGTATGTCCTCTATGAAGTCGGAGGTTTTCAAGCTCCATCAGGCGCCCTCGCCTGACAAACCAATCTTAAGCATAATAATTTTAAATTGTCAATCCCTCATAAAGGTAATATTTTTTCTTTTGTCAACACGTTCCTCTGAGATATGCAGAGAAACAAGAGTTTTCAATGTCTGGAGCCAAATTTCATATAGCGGCGGACACAATCCAGCCCCCTGCATAAATCATATTTTTTGACGGCAACATATTCACGGCGCTCTCGCTCGGACCATTCAGCCGGCGCTTTTATCGGTTCGTTATCTATGCAGACCAAAACGACAACGGCACGAAACGCTTCGGGAACCCGCTCCATCGCCTCGTTATAGCGCTGTTGAAAATATTCTGCTGTATAGTAGCCGGTCTTGTTGCATCCGCCGTCTACCCGCTCCGTGGTAAAATCAGATGCGTGAGTACCATACGGACGCTCAAAGCCGTGATAATGCTGATAGGCAAGCCAGCGGCCGGCTTCCAGACGCACAAGCCCGGTCGAATTGGTCAGACTGCGGTCAAGATAGCCTTCGGCGTCGTTCAACTCCAGATAACCGTCATTGGCATATTTGAGCAAAACCGGCGGAAAAAATTTATGATTATCAACTACCGTAATTTTCTTTTTGCCGTTTTTCTTCATTTCTGTTCCTTTCTACAATCCTGACGCAGCCACAAGAACATCATCATCCGTGCGATAATGGGCTCCCAAATATTTTACAAGTTTTTTCGTTTCATTGCCAAAATAGCCGTCTTTGAGCCCGTTTTTACTTTCGAACTGATAATCTTTGCCCAACATCTGACGACAAACCAAAACCAGAACATTGCTGAAATCGTTAAACAAGCCGCGTTTCATAGCCAGCACACACCGTTCAGACAAATCCAATCTTCTCCATTCGTCGGCCGGAATCTCCCGAGCCAGTAAATCTTCGGCAACGTAACGAACTGCCCGCTCATACACCGGCAACAAATGCCGGCAACTGCCGAAACGAATATCCTGTTTCATCAGGTCAGAAGCCATGTCTTTGGGCAATTTTTTCTCACAGCCAAGCACGGCCGGCTCTTCCCAGCAATGACCGCTCAAATCGACATCCGGCCATTGCTGGCGGGCAATTTCCAGATACTTGCCGCGAGCAGCTTTGCCATACTTGTCTCCCAGTTCATCAGCGCATTTGAAAATCCTGCCGCGCATTCCCTGATTATCAGATTTTGCGGCCAGAAACTTCTTAAATTCCGCAGGATTAGGCGCTTTGTTGTATTCCGTTTCCCGGCGGTAAGCCTTTAATGCGTCCAGAATATCCGTTTGCGAGTGCCCTTCCAAAATCTCTGTCCAGAGTTCAACATCAATCTCATCAGGGTATTGAAACGTCGGATAAAGTCTTTTGACCTTATCAAGAAAAAACTTCGTTGCTCTCAGCTGTTCACTCATTGCAAAGCCTCCAGTCTACGGTAAAAATCATCATCGTTTGCATGATTGGAAAGTGCATACTCATCCGCCCAGCATCCCTGATTGAGCCATGTTGAAGGATGTTTGATGTAGTGCGGGTCAGTCTTTTCCTGTCGACAATGCTCAGCATACGCTTTAGCTCCGGCAAGAAGCTCGTCAAAGGAAACCCTCTGGGCTGTAAGCAGCTTTTCAAAAATCCGTTGTGCGTCCTGTTTGGATTTTTTGTTTGGATATTCAGCCCACCAAATTTCGAACTGTTGTAAAATTTCTTTTTTATTATTTTTCTTTACATTAATTCTATTAATAACAGTCCCTTTATTAGCGGCGTCGGAATTTTCCACAACCCTTTGTTTTTCATAGCTCTTTTTTTGACGTGTTCTCTTCTTGTTGATTGAATTAATATCAGATGTTACAAACATCTCTATTGAATCCGCCCAACTCTTAGCTATGATTAACTGCTTTTGTGTCATGTATCTTAGCGCAGTCTTATCATCAGGTTGGCGCTCAAGCATTGCCCATAATGACTGATATTTAATTATGGCAACAAGCTCATTATCTGTTAATTTCTGAATAAGCAAATCCGTTGATATTGTCGTTCTTTCCATCTTTTATTTCCGCCCCTTTATCTTTCTTTTTAACCTGTTGATTTCCCTTTTCATCAACCAATAAAAAAGCCATTCTCTTAACTTATTTACCATTGGCGCGACACCAGCTTAACAAAGCCGCCGTTGTATCGGCTTTCTTTTTCAGTAAATAAGCCTTGCGGCGCTCACGATTGCCTACCGCAACCATCAGAGCTGTCTGCTCATCATTTGCCGGAATTGCCCTTTGCTGCATCGGCGAACCTTTAATTCTGTCCAGTAACTTCTTAAACATGACGATATACTCCGTTGATGTTTGACCATTTCCGCATAATGTTTACGTCCATCTTTTTATCCCTTGCTTCAAAAATCTGGTTTTTCTCAGGCAGGCATTCTATATATCGGCCTATCATGGCTCCGATTTTAGACCTAAAACGATATTCCAAAACTGTTGCCACAATGGACACGTCCGCCATTTCTTCAAGCCATCTTTCCCGGTTTTTCCCATATTCAGCTTCGGCTTCGCAGAGTTCCTCTTCCAGCTTTTTAATCTGTTTTTCGCATCTCAACCCCGGAAAAACCTCAACACTCCATTCCATGATTCTTATGTCCGACCATTTGTTCTTTCTCATAATCCCAGTTTCTGCATAATCTTTTGCCTGCTTTGCTTCAAAAACTCCTCAACAGTCAAACCTTCTTCCAAAAGATAAGTTTTTAACCCTTTGTTTTTCTGATTAAGCAAAAACTGTTTGCGAAAAGGGTTTTTAATGTCCCAATCCAGCATTCTGTCATGCAAAAGCCGGTGCTCGTCAAATGTCAGCGGAATAATGTTGCGCAAATCCCAGCGCAGCAGCATGTCCGACCTGCCAATATAATGATGCCCGCATTGCGCCGGATAACCGGATATGTAACTTCTCTGGCGGCAAGCCCACTTCTGAACTAAACCGTCAAGCTCTCTGATTTTAGCGACATATCGCTTCACTCACTTCCGCTCCTCTTCTTTGGCTAAATAAAAGTCATTGGCTGTATAAGAAATTTTTTCTCTATTCATAAAATCGGCGAGAATCAAACAAACATCGCGCGAAAGCGCATGTCTGCTAACTTGCATACGCAAAGCAGACAGCGAGCAGTTCCAACCATTCTTTTTCAATATTTTGTAGACATTTGAAACCCCACCCAATTTATTGATAACATTCATTTATATATCCTCCTGCAATATCTGATAACACAATGTTATCTTTCAGTCAATACAAAAGATAACTAAATGTTATTATTTTAAAATTGTAAAGTATAACAAAATGTTATACCATTAGGAAACTATCAATTTAGGAGTCGCCATGAGTGTTGGTTCGCAAATGAAGAAAATATTGGCAAATCTCAAAATAGACCAATATTATGCTGCTGAAAAGTTAGGAGTATCACAGCCTCGTCTAAATCAATGGCTAAATGGACGTCGAGAACCAGATGCCGAGAATATCCAAAATTTCTGTAAAATATTTGGTACTACACCAAACGCTCTTTTTGAAGATGAACAGTCAACTATAACAGCAGTGAAACAAATTTTCCGCATAGGATTTGTTGAAGCCGGCGCATGGACAGAGGCCTCTCAGTTGCCGCGCGACGAATGGCTGCCTGTCAATTATCCCATTAATGACAACTTGCGCAAACGCAATATTTTTGCTCTTGGCGTCCGTGGCAATTCCATGAACAAGATATTTCCGCCCGAACGGACAACTCTTATTTGTTTAGATATTGCTGATTATTGTGATATGGTTCCTGACGGGATTCAAAATGGCGATTTTATTGTTGCTCAAAGAGTTTCAAATGACGGAAAATATGAAGCAACTGTAAAAAAGTATAACCGCTTAGATGATAATACCGTCGTACTGGAAGCCATGTCTACTGACCCGCGTTATACGAACATCATTGTTGGCAGCGAAAGCTGCGAATATCAGATTATCGCCGTCGTCATCGACTACCAGACCAAGTTGAAGGACTTGTAATGATAAGAAAATATTACGCGAAAGTATGGTTGATTTTTAATAAATGATTGACTATAATTAACTTATAGGTTAAATAGAATGCCTCTGAAAAATGTTATAAAGCAGAATTGGGAAATATTATACTATCAGCACAATGAAAGGCGGTGTGATACAGAGAAATATCTAGAACAAATCTCTTTGACCGACTATCAAATGCTTGCATCAAAAATAGATAGTTTGTCAACGTTGGGGCCTCAAAAAATGCCTTCAAAAATATTTCATGAAGCCGGAGAAGATTATATAATTAACAAGAATCAACCCAATGAAACTAAATGCAAAATGTATGGACTACACCATGGGCAACACCGCTTATATGCAATTGTTATCAATGCAAATAAATTAATTATATTTACGCATGGCACTCTAAAGAAGACTCAGCCAACCGACAAAAAAGACAAAGACAGATTTAAATCTATTGTTAAAAAATTGATAAATGAAGGGGAACTATAATGGTAAAAAGAAGCTTTGAAGAAGCACGGAAAAGTCCTTATTATAAGGCTCAAACCAAGACCCTTATTTTCATAAGCCAAATTGAAGATTTAATGAGAAATAGAAAAATCAGCAAAAAAGAACTAGCTGAAAGAATGGGGGTCTCTGCAGCATATATTTCCAAAATATTTAACTGTAGTGTCAATATATCTATGATTACGATGGAAAAACTGGCTAATGCGTTAAAAATGGAAATGAGCCAACCTCAATTATACGATATAAGCATCTTATGCTCTGAGGCGCAGAACATAAAGACAGAAAATAACGAAATAAAATTTACATACGACAATAACAATGACAATATAGATTTGTCATTATTCGAAAAAGCAGAAAACAAGCTTTTTCAGCAAATAAAAATAAGCTAAGGATCATCCTATGAGTGACTTTTTATCATTAAAAAAATATTTTATTGAAGAGCTAAATATTCAAGCACCAATGGCTCTGATTCCCGAAAAGAAGCTAAATATTGAAATGACTACAGATTTAGCTTTTGGGAAAAACCAAGCGGCAAACAACATTTATCTCGTAAGTTTAACTTGTACCGTGCAATATAAAGAACTTCCTGACTATAAAATTAAAGCGAAAATAACTGGGATTTTTGGAACTGGAGAAAAATGTATCAACGAAGAGATGAGAGACCGATTATTAAGCAATGGTGCAGCATCCACCCTTTATGGAATATTGCGTGAAGTGTTACGAGCTTCAACCTCTCAAACAACCTACCCACTTCTGATATTACCAATAATCCATTTCGAAGAACAAAAAATAACCTTTGCTGATGAAGAATGATATTGACAAATTCCTGCTTTCCTGAAACATTAGTTATGGTTCAGTAAATCTGGTTTAGCGTCAAAGATATTCAACAGACGCACGGCTCCGGATGGTGCGCGCTCCCTATCTGGGTGAAGAATATCACTTTTATACCGCCTTCGGGTGGTATTTTTTTTGCTCTTTCTTAAAAAATCTTTCTTTGTTTTTCAATCAATTATCACGAAATGTTATTTTTTTCACAAAACAATAACGATTTGTTATTGACAATAAGATAACGATTTGTTATCGTGAGTTCATAAGATAACTAAAACAAAAGGAATAAACATGAAATTCAGAGTGATGATTGTGAAAAAGAACGGCCAGCCGGTCGGCGTTCGCGCCGGCGCTATCAACGGCCGGGTAATTGTGCTGGCGTTGCGCGATGAGCCGGAACAAATGAATTGGCATGACGCCGTAAAAATTGGAATTCCAACCAAAGAGGAATGGATGGCGATTTCTGAAAATTTTTACGCCGTCAACAAAGCTCTTATTCGTGCGGGCGGCGAGCCGTTGAAAAACGACTGGTATTGGTCTTCGTCGGAGTACTCCGTCACCAGCGCGTGGTACTCTACCCTATACAGCAGTTACGGTTTGCACGACGGCTATAAGAGCTACAATAACTACGTTCGCCCGTTGCTAGCTTTGTAATTTATCGATTCAGCTATTTGGAAATTAAACATGAGAAATAAAAAATTTGACTCAATCCTTAACCGAATGTGTCGGAGATTTGAAGAAAACGAATTCAATCCCGAGGAATGGTCATACGGATACGACATAAGTCTGACGTTTGCTTTCTCCGAATATTTTAACAACCTTGAGGATTATCAGATAGCTGAGGGATTTGAAGACGGTGACGAAGATTTGGAAAAAACCGCAAAATTAAGAAAATATTTCAACGAACGTCTAAACCGCCGTTTAACCGAAAACCACAAAATTTTGATGAGCAACTTAATGGGAGGAATGATTTATGAATAAAGATTTACTGGCATATCAGGCGAAAATGTTTGAAGCCATTTTCGGAAGCTTTGCCGAACCCCTTCCCTCTGACGAAGATACGCAGAAAGAAGAAAAAAATGGAAAAAATAATTGAATACTCAGGAGTTGCTTTGGCTTTTTCAACGATTTTTATCGGATTTTTTATGTGAGGTACCATGACAACCGAAGAAAAAGCAATTGAAACGCTTGTATAGATTTCTGACTACATACGTTCAGAAAATGCAGAACAGGATAAAATTTTAACCATACTTGAGAAAGTTGAAACCACCTTAAAGGGATTTGAGAAATGACAATTTATGAAGAATTGAGCCGGATTCAAAAAGAACTAAAAGCCCCGAAAAACCAGAGAAACAATTTCGGCGGATATAACTACCGTTCTTGCGAAGACATTCTGGAAGCCGTAAAACCTCTTTTAGATAATTGCGCTCTTACCGTTTCAGATGAAGTTATCGTGCTGGATGGCCGCTATTATGTCAAGGCAACCGCCTGCCTTGCTTTGTCCAAAGATGAATTTGTTGAAAATACAGCTTATGCTCGCGAACCGGAATCAAAAAAGGGCATGGACGAAGCACAGATTACCGGTGCAACTTCTTCCTATGCGCGAAAATATGCCCTCAACGGCCTTCTGGCTATCGACGACACCAGAGATGCCGACGCAACTAACACTCATGACAAAGGCACTGATAATTTTTCCAAAGAGGCGGCAGCGGCTAAAGCGGCGCAAACGAAAGCCATTAACAAGGCGATTGCTGCCGGGGCAAGCAGTTATGAGCAGCACAAACCGCAAAAAACATTATCGGAGCGTTACGAAGCCAGCCTTAAGTGGCTCAATGAACAAACATCGGAAACTTACCGCAAAGCAACGAAGTCTCAAATAGACTATGTCAACAACCTTTGCTCCGAACTTAAGGAAAAAGGCTCTGCCGCCTGGCTGGATGCAATAATGTCAGAACTCAACCGTCTGACGGACATTAAAGACAATATACCGTATTAGGGATAAAAACATGTATATTTCGCAGGTTTCTCAATTAAAACCAAGCTTTCGGGCTTTATTTAATCAGGCAGAACTTTTGCTCAACGCCGGCAAAAAGATTACCGTTGAAGTTGCCGAAAAAAAACAGAAACGCAGCAATGAACAAAACTCTTATTACTGGCTTTTCAACGGAGAATTAGCCGAATTTCTAAATAACAGCGGCTTATCATACGGAGAACACCAAATTCCATATACGGGAGAACTAATCCATGAAATTAACAAAAAGCTCTTTGGCGTTAAAACGACAACAAAAATGTCAGTAGGAGAATTTTGCCAGTATATGAATAAGCTGTTGTTGTTTTGGCAGGAAAGGACAAAAGGCGAATTTATAATGTCTGAGCTGCCCGCTAATTATCTCGAACGCAAAGGCTATCAAATTTTTTAAACAAAGGAACACGAAATGAAAGACAAAATTTTTTATTTTTACGGTAACAATGTTGAGGGCGAAAAGGTATCGGCAGAATTGAGAACTGATACAGCCCCGGTAGCTATCCGCTGCTACATTGATAACCAGCATTATTTTGACCTTGCGTTGGTAGACGCTCCGGACAAAATGGACTGGTTCGACGCAAAAGTTTGGTGCGAAGAGCACTATTGCAGATTGCCGATGAAGCATGAAATAGAGTTTATTGGCAAAAATTTGAAAGCCATCAACAAAATGCTGAAAAGTGTCGGCGGCAAACCGCTGAAAGGTGAGTATTGGTCTTCGTCGGAGTATAGCAGCAACTCCGCGTGGCGCTCGACCCTTAACTACAGTTACGGTTTGTACGGCAACGACGGTAAGTACTACGCTAGCTACGTTCGCCCGGTGCTAGCTTTGTAACTTATCGATTCAGCTATTCGGAAGGAAAACAAGATGAAAATTGAATTAGGGCTGCGCTACAAGACAAGAAATGGAAGGCTCGCTTTTGTGTGTTTGCATGATGAAAGAAACGCCAAAGAATTCAGATTTTGCGGGGTACTGGCAAGTGAAGATAATTTTGAACACTACAACGATTTATCATGGCTAGAATCGGGAAAATGCACACATCATTCTCGACAAGCATATTATACCGAGGAAGGTTTTTCGTCTAAGGCAGAATTTCTATCACAGTTCGACCTTTTAGATTGCGTAGATAAACAGCAGAGAGATTTATTTGAGGTAGAAAATGAGTTTAACAGATGATCCAATAGGAAAATATATCCGGCGCACCTGTACGATGACAATAGTTCCAGCGCTGAATGAAAGTAAGGAAAATGATTGAGATAGGAGAAAATCTATCCGAGATAATTCAAACAATAATATTATTTGTTGTATGTTATTTACTTGGAAAAAATTTAGGAAAGTAGAGCAACAATGACAATTACATCGTATTTTAGTGACAAAAAGCCAGAAAATGGCTCATACATTTTGGGAAATCAAAACCATGTCGGCTGGTATTTTAAAGGTTACGTTTATTATTGGGCGTTTGACTGCCGGAAAGGCTATCCAAGACGCGCGAAATTAAAAGAATGGTGCGACGCGTGGCTTTATTTAAAACCATGCTGTCTGGCTTCCGAAGAGGAATACCGCGAGACAATGGGTTATGTAAAGCCATTTGAGCCGTGCGAATATGAAGAATTTAATGTAATTGATTGAGGTGAAAAAATGGCATATTTAGAGGAAATATTACCAGAGTTTAGAGCAGGAGCTAAAATTAGGCGTAAAGATTGGCCTGAAAATCTTTCCATAAGCTTAAAAGGTTGTTGTGGCTTAAATGTAGCTTTTTATGACGTTGATGCCGATGACTGGGAAATCTATCAAGAGCCTATTAATTGGAACTATATCATCGAAAACAGGTGCCCTTGCTGGTTTTGGGACGCTGAAAGAAAAGTATTAGGAATTTTAGTGAATTGTAACAAAGATGATATGTATTTAAGAGATGGTGATTGTTATTATCGTAATTGCCGACCTGTCCGCAAAGATGAAGTAACTTTTTACGAGGACAAAAAAGATGAGTAGAGTTCCACAAAGAGATGAGATTTGGAAACATAAAGAGGATGGGTATTTAGCAAGAATTACTTATGTTACTAAATTGTCGGTTTATTTTTTCGACAATCAAGATGGAAGTTTCATTGTGGATGATATGGAAAATAGTTGTGACCGTGTGTATTTTGAAGAGAATTTTATTTTTATCGGCGACGGAAAACCGTTAAGTGTTTTATTCGAGGTGCAAGATGGGAGTATTTAAATCAATTACAACTTTAATATCTACTCCAATTCGCTGCGTTGGTGAGCTTGGAAAAGACTTGTCAAGCCTTACAGACGACCGAAAAGACGAAACAGATGGTTTATTATCAATTGGAACTATTGGAGTCTCAAGCATTATCAAAGGAGTTGTTAAATCCATAAAGAAAGCAGGAGAAGAGCTAGATGATTAGGCGCTTTATATGCTGGCTTGGAAATCTGCTTAAAAAAGATTGGCATGAGTGGGTGCTGATATCCGAAGAAACATCAGAGTACGAGCCAGACAACATTTATACGCAAGAATATTGTAAACATTGCGGGACTTTTTTGTACGGCACAAAATCACGTGGAGAGCAAAAATGATAGAATTTTACTTATTTGGTATCGCCGTTTGTTTTCTCATGTGTCTCTATTACGCAAAGAAAATTGATATGTATACACTTATAGGCATATCTTTTTTATCAGCCTTTTCCTGGTCCCTCATCGTAGCGGTTATAATCTTATCTATCTTTGAAAGAAAAAGAAATGACAAATGACGGCTTCATGACAGCGGCAGAAATGAAATCTTTGCTAGGGCTCTCTGCCCAAAGCGGAGACAACCGCACCTTAAACAAATACGTGAAAGAGGGAAAATTAGAAATTAAACCTTTTTCGCGCAAAGTAAAACTCTACAGAGAAAAAACGGAGTTTAACACTCATGTTGAGACAACTGCAGATTTGGATTTTTGCTTTTGAGATTAATAAATGAAAATACCTTATTTGACATCCAAGAAGCTGGCAAACGGGGAAATAGCTTACTATTTCAACCTACCCGCTCGTCTTATCCCGGAGGGCTGTGCAGTCAAATCTCAGTCTCTGGGAAAAGATTATCTTGCTGCGTGTCAAAAAGCTCTGGAGCTCTACCAACAAACTGTTAACTTCCGCAAAACTGGAGAAACGCCTCTTAATCCTAAAACTATCCGCTACCTTTGGAAAGAATACAAGACCACCCGATTTTATAAAGAAATCGGATACCGGATGAAAGCTCAATATGACCGTTCTTATAAATTCATGGAAGAGCGCAAAAACGCCAAAGGAACATCTCTTGCTGATACGCCGCTTGATTTATTTAACTATAAATCTGCAAATAAATTGTATGAAAACTTTTTACAACTGACCTCGATATTTGATGTCCAAAAACACTTTGCTTTTTTGCGGCGTATGTATAAATTCGGCATTATGGAGAAAATCTTTCCCGCTGATATTGCCAATCCGTTCGCCAATATGAGGATTAAACTCCCGAAACCCAAAAGAGAATACATCCCTCGTGAGCATTTGAAAATCTTAATAAATAAGGCAATAGAACTCGGACATCCTTATGTTGCTCTTGCCATTGAGCTTGATGACTATCTTTGCCAGCGCCCGGCTGATGTTCTTAAATTACGCAAAAGCGACATTTATCAAAAGGGCGATAATTATTTCATCAACTTTACCCAAAACAAAACCAAAGAAGAGATGCGTCTGCCCATTCCCAAACACCTCATTCCACAGCTCATGGCTCAGGATGATTACCTGATTACTGATGACTACGGCCCCTTTACTGTCAACCGCTTTGCTAAATATTTCCGCATTGTCCGTGATGCCTGCGGTTTCAAATATACTTTCAAGCTAATGCGCCATACCGGCGGCACGGCCTACGTCGAAACCGGAGCTACCACAGCCGAGGCAATTATGTTTACCGGACATAAGGAGGAGCGTATATTTAACGAAGTATATAAAAGCCCGACCGAAAGAATGGGACTTAATACGCTCAAAAAACGTCTGGAAGCCGAAAAAGAACAATAACAACCCCGCATACTTTCGGGGCTTTTTTATGCCAAAATTCATTCTGACTTTGTTCTGACACCCTATGCTAAGTATTTGATTCTATGTGAGTCAAAAAGTAACCCAAAAGTCAGAATAAAAGGGCTTACGATTCCCCGCAAACCCTTGATTTTCCTTGGCAGGGGCAGTAAGATTCGAACTCACGACACTCGGTTTTGGAGACCGATGCCA
>ERZ827450.807-NODE-807-length-39072-cov-5.150345_pt1 | contig 39072 bp, 38 predicted proteins | sample MGYA00519773_ERZ827450 | MGnify/ENA primary metagenome ERZ827450 (study PRJEB31778, sample SAMEA3449306) | human gut metagenome | biome: human gut; feature: human-associated habitat; material: faeces | place: United Kingdom | collected 2010/2012 ...
GGAAAGAAGCACCTCCGGAACTTTTTTCTCGTGCCATGTCTCCGGTCTTGTGTAATGCGGATACTCAAGCAGATTGTCCTGCAGCGACTCAAACTGCGAAGATTCCTCGTTGCTTAAGACACCCGGCACAAACCGCGATACCGCATCCACCAGCACCATTGCACCGAGTTCTCCGCCTGTTAAAACATAATCCCCGATCGAGATATAGTCCGTTACCACTTCCTGCAGTACGCGGTCATCGATGCCCTCATAGTGGCCACAGAGCAGCACAAGATCGTCCTCAAGCGCCAGCTCTTCCACCATCGTCTGGTTCAGTACTTTTCCCTGCGGTGTCAGATAGACCGTGCGCGGCTTTTTCCCGATCTTTTCGGCTACCGACTGGTAGGCGCGGAACACCGGCTCCGCCTCCATGACCATGCCCGCACCGCCGCCGTAAGGGTAATCGTCCACCTTATTGTGCTTATCCTGTGTGTAATCGCGGATATTGACCGCATGGATTCCGATCAGTCCTTTTTGGATCGCCCGTCCTAAAATGCTCGTCTGCAGTCCGTTTTCCACCATTTCCGGAAACAATGTCAAAATATGAAACTGCATTTTTTCGTCAGTCCTCCAGCAATCCGTCCAGGATATGGATTTTCATCCGTCCTGCTTCCACATCGACATCCAGCACACATTCCTTGATTGCAGGCAAAAGCAGCTGTCTGCCATCCTTTAACCGAATCTGATAAACATCATTTGCTCCGGTTTCAATGACATCCTCTAAGGTTCCAAGCTCCTGCTCCTGTTCATCCAATACCTTCACGCCGATCAGATCTGCGATAAAATATTCGTCCTTCTGTAGGCGCACCGCATTTTCCCGCGTCACATACAGGCTCTTTCTCCGGTATTTTTCCGCCTCGTCTATCGTATCGATTCCACGGAATTTCAAAATGGCGAATTGCTTGAAAAATTTCACGCTCTCGATCTCCAGAATCCGGTTTTCCTTTCCCGTATCCAGAATCACTTCTTTTAACTTCTTAAAACGGCGCACATCATCTGTCGTCGGAAAAATCTTGACCTCCCCGTGCACACCGTGTGTGGAAGCGATCACTCCCACCTGCAGTCTTTCTTCCATATAACCTCTCATTTCACAAACAGCGCCTTGCTTTTGCAAGACGCTGTCCATTTCAGATGTCAGATGATATCCACATCCACTTTTTTATTATCTTCCATCGCCGCAGCCTTTACCACAGTGCGAATTGCCTTAGCAATACGGCCCTGTTTACCGATTACCTTGCCCATATCGGAGGGTGCAACATGAAGTTCAACCGTCAGGCTTCTGCCGTTTTCCTTTTCGGAGACGCTCACTTCATCCGGATGATCCACAAGTGCCTTTGCGATCACTTCCACCAAATCTTTCATAATCCACCTCCATAAGCCTGCTACAGTCAGCCCCACAGCTACTGCTCGTTTGCGTAACCGTCTGCTTTACAGAGCTGTCTTATTTCTCGATTCCTGCTGCCTTGAAGATCTTGCCTACGATTTCGGTGGGCTGTGCGCCATTGTTGAGCCACTTCTTAGCCAGCTCTTCGTTTACCTTGAAAGTGCTGGGATCTGTATTCGGATCGTATGTGCCGATCTCTTCGATGAAACGACCATCTCTGGGAGATCTGGAATCTGCTACGATGATTCTGTAAATCGGGTTCTTCTTGTATCCCATTCTTCTTAATCTGATCTTTACTGCCATTTTTCTTACCTCCAAATGAAATATAAATATGTTTTCTTGTGTGCGATCTGCACTATTTATCAGAAAGGAAGTCTGAACTTACCTTTTCTTGCACCTTTGCCTCCCAGCATTCCCGGGAACTGCTTCATCATTTTCTGACTCTGCTCAAACTGCTTGATAAATCGATTGACTACGCTGATGTCCACCCCTGCGCCTCGTGCGATACGGTGTTTGCGGCTGGGATTTAAAAGCTTGGGATTGCGGCGTTCCTGGGGCGTCATGCTCAGCACGATCGCTTCCATTCTTGCCAGCTGTTTTTCATCGATCATCGATTCGATATCGCCCATCTTCGAACCCATGCCGGGCATCATGCTCAGGATACCGGACAGCCCGCCCATGTTGCGCATCTGCTTCATGCTTTCCAGGTAGTCCTCAAAATCGAACTTGCCCTTCTTCATGCGCGCCGCCATCTCTTTTTCCTTGCCAGCGTCAATATCGAGGTTCGCCGAAGCTTTTTCAATCAGGGTGAGCACATCGCCCATTCCCAGAATTCGGCTCGCCATACGGTCGGGATAAAACTGTTCCAGATCGGAAAGCTTCTCTCCCATACCAACATATAAAATCGGCTTGCCGGTAACGGCTTTAATGGAAAGCGCCGCACCGCCTCTTGTGTCACCGTCCATCTTGGACAGGATCACGCCGTCGATTCCTACTTTTTCATCAAATTCCTTTGCCACATTGACCGCATCCTGACCGGTCATGGCATCCACTACCAGAAGTGTCTGATGGACCGTCACTGCCTGCTTGATCTTCTGCAGCTCCTCCATCATGCCCTCATCGATATGCAGGCGACCCGCAGTATCCAGAATCACGACATTATTGCCGTTTTTCTCTGCATGCTCCATCGCCGCTTTTGCGATGTCAACCGGGCTGTGGCTCGTGCCCATGGAAAAGACTTCCACCTGCTGTTTCTCGCCGTTGATCTGCAGCTGTTCAATCGCTGCCGGACGGTAAATGTCACAGGCTACAAGCAGTGGCTTTTTGCCTTTTAATTTAAACTTGCCTGCCAGCTTCGCAGTCGTTGTCGTCTTACCTGCACCCTGCAGACCGCACATCATAATCACGGTTGTCGCTTTGCCGGGCTGGAACTGTAATTCCTGTGTCTCGGAACCCATCAGGGAAGTCATCTCTTCGTTTACGATCTTGATGACCATCTGACCGGGATTTAATCCGTTCATGACGTCCTGACCGATCGCCCGTTCTTCCACAGACTTGACGAACTGCTTGACAACCTTGAAGTTTACATCCGCTTCCAGCAGTGCCATCTTGACTTCCTTGAGCGCAACTTTGACGTCCGCTTCTGTCAGTCTGCCTTTGCTGCGCAGATCCTTAAACACATCCTGCAGTTTATCGGTTAAGCTCTCAAATGCCATTCAAATCCTCTCCCGCGATCCGTTACAGTTCTTCTAAAATCTGTCCCGCCAGTTCTCTGACCTGCGTCTCCGTGCTGATCTGTTCGATCTTCTCTACGGTGTGCTTGACTTTCTGAAATCTCGCAATCAGGTGCAGCCGCTCTTCATAGCTCTGAAGCGTCCGGTCGCATCTGCGGACAAGATCGTGTACGCCCTGTCTGCTGATCCCCTGTTCCTCTGCGATCTCACTCAGGGACATGTCGTTTAATACCACATCCTCATAGATCTTTCGCTGATGCTCGGTCAGCAGTTCACCGTAAAAGTCATACAGCATACCCTGTTCTACGATTTTTTCCATATTGCGTCCTCACCTGTGCTATCATACCCGAAAAAAAAAGGTGTGTCAAGTAAAAAATCTTGACACACGCAAAAATTTTCAGACCTGCATGACACGACCGATGAACTCCTTCACACGGGCATTCGGGTTTCCAAACACTTCCTCCGGCGTACCCTCCTGGCAGACCAGACCTTTTTCCATGAAAATCACGCGATCCGAAAGCTCTTTGGCAAACTGCATCTCGTGTGTAACGATCACCATGGTCATGTGCTCGTCTGCCAGCTGCCGGATGACGCGCAGCACCTCTCCGGTCAGCTCCGGGTCAAGGGCTGAAGTCGGCTCGTCAAAAAATAAAACCTTTGGCTGCAGGGCAAGCGCTCTGGCAATCGATACTCTCTGCTGCTGTCCACCGGAAAGCTGATAGGGATAGGCATCTGCCTTATCCGACAGCCCCAGCTGTTTTAACAGCTTCCATGCGCGTTCTTTTGCTTCTTCTTTGGAAACACCATCTACGCAGACTGGTGCATCGATGATATTTTTCATAACTGTATAATGCGGAAACAGGTTGAAATTCTGGAACACCAGGCCGAAATTTTTCCGGATTTCCTTTAATTGCTTCTTATTTGCATAGACACATTTTCCGTTTTCTTCCCACGCAGCCTTTTCTCCGAGAAAAGAAAGCTCGCCGCCGTCCATTTTTTCCAGCATGGTCGCACAGCGCAGCAGTGTCGATTTGCCGGAGCCGGACGGACCGATCACCGATACGACTTCTCCCTTATGGACGGAAAGGGAAATATCCTTTAAGACCTCCAACTCCCCAAATGTTTTTTTTATATGATTCATTTCCAGATAAATCTGACTCATTGTAACTTCGTACCTTTCCTGAATTTCCGTCTGACTGCAGAAATAAAGCTTCGCTCCTCTAACTGTCTCTCTGGCGTCCTGCATTATCCGCGGTAATAATTTAACTTCTTTTCCACATGCTCCATAACAACTGCAACGACCAGATTAAAAATGTAATAAAATACTCCTGCTGCCATCAGAGGCATTACGGAAGCCTGTGCTGCCGCGATCTGCTTTGCGATCGTAAACATCTCCGTTACTGTCAGCACAAAGGCCAGGGATGTATCCTTTACCAGTGTGATCATTTCGTTGGTCACTGCCGGAAGCACCCGCTTGATGACCTGCGGCAAAATAATCCTGAAAAACGTCTGAACGCGGCTGTATCCTAATACTTTTGCTGCCTCATACTGCCCGACCGGCATGGACTCGATTCCAGAACGGTATATTTCTGCAAAATACGCCGCGTAGTTTAACACAAATGCAAGAATTACCGCGATCATCCGGTAGCTTTTGGAAATTTTCATTCCAAACACATAATAGGGCGCAAAATAGACCACAATCAGCTGCAGCATCAGCGGCGTTCCGCGCATAATCGAAATATAAAGCTTTGTCAAAAAGCTCAGCACTTTCAGCCTTGCCATCCGCCCAAAGGCCAGCACCATTCCAAGGGGCAGGGAAAATACCAGCGTCAGCACAAAGATCTCCGTCGTGATCAGCATTCCTGTTCCCAGTTCCCGAACCATCGTTCCTAAATCCATTCCCGTTCTTCCTTTTCCATACCGGCTTTGATCCGGTTTTCTGTATTCTTATCAGCGCACAAACGCAGGCCAGAGTTTTCTCTGACCTGCATCCTATTTTTATCTTACTTTCCCAGGCATACGCTGTCTACCAGACCATAGTCTGCATACTTCTCTGCGATTTCCATAAAGGTTCCGTCGTCTGCCATTTCCAGAAGCGTCTTTTCAACCGTATCCTTTAATTCGTCGTTGCCTTTCTTAAAGCCGATACCATACTGCTCGGTGGAAAGGTACTCGTCCAGAACCACATAGCCGCTGCCTCTGGAAGCGATCTGATAATTTGCGACGCCGATATCCAGTGCCAGCGCATCGATCGCACCTGCCTCCAGATCCATGAAGCCCGTATTGTAATCTGCATACTGCGGCAGGTCTGCAAAGGTATCTGCCAGAGCCTTCTCATCGCCCTGCAGTGCCGCCAATGCGGAGGAATCCTTCTGTACGCCGACTACCTTACCCGCAAGGTCTTCCTTGGAGGTGATGCCGGAGTCCTCTGCCACAACAAATACCTGACTGTTATCCACATAAGGTACACTGAAGGTGTACTGATCTTCTCTGCCGTTCATGGTAAAGCCATTCCAAATACAATCGATCGCGCCGGAATCCAGCTCCATATCCTTCGCATCCCAGTCGATGGGCTGTTTTACCAGTGTCCAGCCAAGTCTGTTACAGACCTCCTGTGCCAGATCCAGATCAAAGCCGACATATTCGCCGCTATCATCCTTGTAGCCGTAAGGCGGGAACTCTGCATCGAAGCCCACTACAAACTGTCTGCCGGCCTCTGTCTGTGCATCTGTCGCCTCTGTTTGAGCCTCTACCGTGCTTTCTGTTGTTTCTGCTGCTGTGCTCTCTGCAGCAGGTGCTGTACTTTCTGCCGGTGCTTCTGCGGCTGTGCTACCGCAGCCAACCATTCCAAGCGCCATCACGCCTGCCATAACCATTACAGATAATTTTTTCATAACTTCTTCTCCCGTTCCTTTAGTGATTCATCAATTTACCACGCTAAATTATCGTTGGGACTATCCTAACATAGGAAACGAGCTATGTCAATCGGATTTTTTACTAAAAATACCTGACAGACTATTCTTTCAACGATACATCCACTGCATAATAAAATGCGCCATTCCAGTTAAACCGGATATTTTCCAATATTGCCTTCTGCCCTTTTAGACGCCCTCCCAGCTTTTCCTGCAGCAGACTGCGCAGGCACCTTAGGAAATATTTCCGGCTTTCTTCTTCCTTTTCCCGTAAAAAATATGGTTCAATCTGATGCGCCGGCGCATATTCGTCTAAAAACTGCCGCAGAACATTCGCCTGGCATAGCCAGTCTGCTGTCAAAGCCCGCAGTAGAAATGTATCCGCTTTCTTTTTTAATTCCGGAAAATCTGTCCATTCCTGATAAAATGCCGCAATTGCCAGAACTGCAATGACAACGCCGTTCGTATTTTCTGCTGTATTCCAGCCTCCCAGTGCAGCGATTCGATCAAATGTATGGTGCTGCATCGCACGGTTCATAAATGCATTATCACATCCGTTCGCCATCGTTACATCGCTGATCCCGACAGGCTTTCCGTAATATTCCTTATAATACCGAATATAGCGCAGCAGTTCTTCCGGATTCGTTGCATTATCAGAGGCAAAAATTCGTCCGCTTTTCTGGTTTGCTGATTCGATCTGACAGGTTCCCGGCGCGTTGACTGCCAGCATACAGTCTGCATCCGCAGGGGTTTCTGAACAGATTCCTCCAGCTGACAGGATCTGCCACTTAATGCTCTCCCCCAGGGGACGGTCTTCATACAGCGGTATAACACTGCTGCCGGTCAGCGAAGAATACCTTACATAAAAGACCGGCTGATACTGCTTGATCCGACAAAATACTCTCGCAAAAATCACGCTGCCGACCTCATCTGCTCCCGGATAGCAATACACCCGGTTCATCAGCTGTTCCTCTTCCGCCTTTTGCATAATTGCCATCTGATCCAGCGCTGCATATCCAAACTCCGCTGTATCATCTTTGGGAACCGTCAGAATATCGAAAACATTTTCCCGGACAAGCTCAACAGAAGTCAGATTAACAAACCGATCCGTTTTCCGGCGTTCCAGAAAGTCTTGCATGATTTCTTTCGGAATTTTCTTTTGCAGGCTTTCCAGCGCTTCCGCTTCTTTTTCTGAAATCCCCGCCCGCTTTTTCTTATCCCACAGCCAGGTATAGCGCCAGATATCATAACCGTATTCCTGCCAGTATTCCGGGTCTTCATGATTGTCATTATAGGCAGCGACCCGCGCCGCCAGATTAAACGCATGAATATGCAGCTGCGGGTTCTGCTTTTTCAGCTGACGGAAACGATCCATAGTTTCCCTGCATTCTTCCATACTGTACGTATGAATTCTCGAACCGATAATATTTCCATAAACAAGTGTATCGACCGAAAGAATCGCATAGTCGCATTCTCCTGCCTGTTCAAACAGCCATTCCCAGATTTTTTCCCGGTCTGCAGGCTTTTTCAGAAATCCCATCCATTCATAGGGTGGTCGTAAAAGCTCCAGCCCTTCCGTCATCTGCGACAGCAGCCAGGGAAATTGATAATTACAATCTCTATCATCTAACGGAACATACAATACTTTTCTCATCCGTTTCTCCTCCCAAAGCGGATTTTTGTTTTTGCATCGCTGCACTGCAGGCTCCCATCATACCGGCATAGTTTCCAAACGCTGCAAATTCCAACCGCGTCTGCTCCAGGATCGATGGGATCAGGTACCTCTCCAACCCTTTTTTAAGACGTGGTAAAAGCCATTCTCTCTGTGCAGAAATTCCTCCGCCCAGTACTACGATCTCCGGATTTAATACGTAGCATAAGTTTGCAATCCCAAGTGCTAAAGCATCACACATCCGGTCAATTTCCTGAATACAGACTTCATTGCCAGCCTGTGCCTGTTCAAAAATCCATTTCCCGGAGATTTCCTCTGGGACCTTTCCAAGTCGCTTTGCTGTGTTTAAAACGAGTGCGGACGTTGCTGCCAGCTCTTCAAAGGAACCCGTCCCAAGCTCCATCCGCCCCACCTCACAGGCACTGTTTCCATATCCCTTCCAAAGCTTTCCATCCCATATAAAAGCACCGCCAATTCCGGTTCCTATCGTCAGCATCAGCATACTGCTGCTGCCTTTTGCCGCTCCAGCTGCATATTCCGCCATTCCGGCACAATTGACATCGTTTTCCACATGGCACGGAAGCCCAAACTGCTTCAAAATCCGATTCCCGATTCTCGTCCCGGTATATCCCGGAATCAGCGCCGGATTCGCTTCCTGAACAACACCGTTTTCCGAATCAATAATTCCGGCACTGGAAACACAGACTGCTTCGATATCCGCCGCTTCCGTCAAAAGCCTTTCAACACACTCACAGATCGTCTCCAGAATCCTTTGGCCTGCGTCCGGAGTTTTACAGGAGCCATCCTTTTCCACCGTCAGATCTTCGTTTACCAGACCATATTTTATAGAAGTCCCTCCGATATCTATTCCGATAAAATGTCTCATACTCCATTCCTCACTCAGTCCGTCTGTTCCATGCAGCTGACAAACCGTTTTGTAATCACTTGCGGTCTTGTAATAATGGATCCGACCACTACACTGTGTGCTCCAAGTTCGATCACACGTCTCGCTTTCTGAGGTGTATCGATATTTCCCTCTGCAATCATCGGATGCCGGATGTCCGCCAATATGTTCCGAATCAGCTCAAAATCATTTTCTTCTATATGAGTCCCCTTACTCTGCGGAGTATACCCAACCAATGTGGTTCCGATAAAATCGAAGCCAAGATGGTCTGCATGCACCGCTTCTTCATAGGTGGAACAGTCTGCCATCAGCAGTTGCTTTGGATATTTCCTGCGGATTTCGCTATACAGTTCCTCCATGGAAACGCTTCCCGGTCTGCTCTGATTCGTCGCATCCAGCGCAATGATATCAACACCTGCCTTACAAAGGGCATCTGCCTCTTCCATTCCCGGTGTAATATAGACCTCTGCGTCTAGATAATTTTTCTTGATAATTCCAATAATCGGAAGCGGTACCATTTTTTTAATTTCCTGGATATCCGACACAGAATTTGCTCGAATCCCTTTTGCACCGCCCTGATAGGCCGCAAGCGCCATTCTTCCCATAATAAAAGAAGAGTGCAGCGGCTCATCCTCCAATGCCTGACAGGATACGATCAGACCTCCCCTGATCTGTTCTAATACATCCATGTTATCCTCCATTCCTCAGGCGCTTTGTGACGCCTGCGGCACAAATAGCTGTGTGAAAAATAAGCGATCACGCTTATTTTTCACACCACGCCCTCTTTTCGCCGCTTTTTTTCTGAATCCTATTTTCTATAAAGAAAGGGAAGGCAGATGAGTATCCACCCGCCTTCCCCATTTTATGACTCCAGCACTACTTCCCTGTGTGTTGCAGCGGAATCATAAATCGCCTGCATAATCCTGGAGGTAAGTACCGCTGTGTCAATATGAGACGGCAGCTTTTCCCCGGTACGGATACAACGGACAAACGAATTGATTTCCGTTTCAAACATATTTCTGGTCTTTACTTCCGGTACATATTTGACTAATGCTCCATGCTCTGTTGTATAAAGGGTGAACTCTCCTCCATACGTCAGACGAATACCGCCCTTATCCCCCATGAAGTCTACAAACTGTTCATCCTCGTCAATGTTCTGCGCCCAGGCGCCGTGTACGGTAAAGACCGGTCCTTCTGTCCGCACCAATGCAGTCACGGAATCATCTACATCATAAACACCGTCATACTTCGGAGGACCAGCCCACATATTCCGGTACACATAACCTTCCATCTCTTTTCCGAGCTTGCAAAATGTTTCGCCGGACACTGTAAGGGGCTTGGGATCATTTAAACAGTACATGACAAGATCGAGATAATGTACGCCCCAGTCAATCAAAGAACCGCCGCCCGCAATTTCTTTCGTTGTAAACGCACCGCCAAGTCCCGGGATCGAGCGGAATGCACGAAAACTCAGATAAACATGATATACCTCGCCCAGGCGTCCGTCCTGAATATATTCCCGAATCAGATTTACCATATCGTTAAACCGGTTCACAACACCGATATTTAAGGTCATTCCGGTTTCATGCTGTACTTTCTGCATTTCCAACGCTTCCGGATAGGTTCTTGCCGCAGGCTTTTCACAGAGCACATGCTTTCCCGCACGCATGGCGTCGATCGCAATAATTGCATGCATCCGATTGGGCGTACAAACAGAGATCGCTTCCACTTCCGGATCTTCCAATACCTTATGATAATCCTCCACTGCAATGCCGCAGCCATATTTTTCTACTGCCGCCTTTGCGCGCTCCGGAATAATGTCGCAGAAATATTTGATCTCTACGTCCTCATTTTTTAAATAAGCCGGAATATGCGCACTATTGGCAATTGTTCCGCAGCCGATAATTCCAACCATCACTTTTTTCATTTTCAGTTCCTCCTATTTGCATTTTCAATGAATCAAGGCATCACACAAAAGCTGCTCCAAGCTCCTGCATTCTTGCCCGTACTTCCTGTCCCTTTATTTTTTTGACAGAAACAGCGTTTTGAATCGACATGGCAGCTGCAATACCGGCTGCTTCTCCTGTACTGTGACAGCAGATCTGGATCCGAACTGCAGATTGCGCAATAAAATCCGAGCTGATACATCGTCCCGCAGTCAACAAATTGTCAAACCCTTTCACCACCAGACATCGGAAGGGAATTTCATACCACGGTTTATTTGTATCTCCATGGGGTCTGTCATCCCGATACAGCTCCTTCATACCATGCACATCTACCGGATAATTTGCCTGGCTGATGGCATCCTCGAACTTTTTTTGTTCCAGCAGGTCCTCGCCGGTCAGCTCATATTCACCCAGAATCCGGCGACTCTCCCGTACACCGACCATAGCAGAAATATTGGAAACATAGGCATTTTCACATCCGGGAAAATATTTTTTATAAAAGTTAAGCTGTCTTAAGATGACCTGCTTTCCCTTCAGATGGATCTGCGTCAATTGTTTTGGATCACAGGCATCCGTATATTCAAAAAATTCCGGATTGTTGAGTGCCACTCCGTCTGTTCTTCCCGGAACATCGAACAGCTGCCAGTAAACCATATCCTCATAAACGAGCTCACCTGCTTCGATCGCCTTTTCAAAAAATGGAGTCAGACCGCTGACCCGCTTATTGGTCACATCTGCATACAGATTCTTTCCATCCTTTCCGGACTGTGCTGTGTTTGGATCCTTTAAGCTGTCAAAGAACTGTCCCAGTTTCTTTTTATCCACACCGCCCAGCAGATAACGTAAAGACATCGGCTGATTGATCTTACTTTCAGGCGCCCCGGCTTCATATTCTGCTCCTGCCAGAACGGATAGAATTCCATCTCCCGTACAATCGCTAAATACCTTGCCGCTGATTCTGCGGATTCCGCCCTGACACATCACCGCAATATCGCGAATAGCTCCTCCGTCTGTCGCCACATCGCATAAAACGGCATCCAGCAGAATATCTACCCCATTTTCTGTACACATCTGCTCCAAAACTGCTCCCAGGATCAGCGGATCAAAGCTGTTTTCATTGATTCTGTCCGGCAGATATGCTTCCAGATGCTTCATCATATCCTGATGCAGATAAGAACATCTGGGTTCTTCCTTCATGTGCACACTCATCATTGGCAGCACAAGCCCGTTCACTGCACTGCCTCCAAGTCCTCCCAGTGCTTCCACCAGCAATACAGAGACACCCTCCTTTGCCGCCGCAACTGCTGCAAATACACCTGCTGTTCCACCGCCACAGACTACAACATCCGCCTGAAGATATACCGGAAGTCCTTTGATGTCGATAATTTCTCTCTTGTCCATCCTCCTTTTCTCCTTCTCTCACTCCTTGAATTGTTGTAATTTTACCGACATTTATTCATTCATTGACAAGCCATTTGTAAAACGTGTATAATTTAGTTTATTAAAATAGATATTTTAAACAAAGAGAGGACCTTGATCATGGCACGAGCAACCCATTTTTTTGACCAGTCAGACTCTAACAGATATAAGAAAAAATATCATCTGAGCATGGAGTTTCTGGACAAGGCCCTGAATCTGGGTTTGTTTCAGGTTTTTCAGGTCTGTGACCTGTCCTGCTCCTCTGACTATCAATGTCCTCCTCATCAGCAGATCTGCTTAGAAATCTCTTATATTGTATCCGGTCATGGAATTTACGAACGAAACAATGTTCCGTATGAAGTCACTCCCAATACCGTTTTTTTGGTAAATGATCATGATCTTCATGCTGTCCGTTCCTCTAAGGATGATCCCCTGCGCTACATGTGTCTCGGTTTTTCCTTTTGTAAGGAACATCCTGATTTTGAAAAATATCTTCCACTCTACAATTTTTTTGAACATCTTGAAAATCCCATCGCAGAAGATCACTTCAAGCTATTTGACTGTTTTACCCTTGCTTTAAACGAGATTTCCGCACCTACGCTGTTCTCCATGGAAATGTTGGAATCCTGTATCCTGCAGATCATTGTCCATACCTACCGCGATCTTTCCAATTATCGCGCCAGAAGCTATACGAATACCCTTGAGCTGCACGCATCCAATCCGCTTGCATATGAGATCTGCAATTATATCGATACAAACTTAACCGATATCAAAAAGCTTTCCGATGTCAGTCAGGCACTTGGATACAGCTATGCCTATTTATCCAAAATATTTTCCCAGTCCATGAACCTGTCCATCAAGGATTACTATACACAGCGCCGGTTTGAAACCGCTGCCAAAATGCTCGCTCAGGATTTTACAATTGCAAGGATCAGCCAGGTGTTACATTTTTCTGATGATTCTTCCTTTTGTAAAGCCTTCAAAAAATATTATCATACAACTCCAGCTAAATACCGGGAGCTTCTGTCCAGCAGCTCTGACCGGCTCTCCATTTAGCTTTCTTCCCCAATGGGCTTTATAGCTCAATCCAGAATCCCGGCTGTCGGGAGGCTTTCAGACAGGCTTCCCGGACTGCCATAATCCTGACTGTCTCCGAATGTGTCACAGGAATGTCTTCCCCTTCCAAAAAGGCAACCAGATTCTCTATAAATGCGCCAAAGTTATCCGATGTGATCTGAAAAGTGCGGTTTTCCTGCTCCAGATCAATATTTGCCCAGAAGGCACCGTCCTTTCCCGTACAGGTCAGGGATGCAGCTCTTCCATCCGACCATTCCAAACAGATCTGTGTCCAATCACCTGACTGCTGTGCAAGCACACGTTTTACGTTTCCCTGCATCAGCATGATCATCGGTTCCAGCTGATGAATGCTGTAGGTTTCCAGATCATATGGTCCCCAAAATGCAGCTGCCTGGATTTTCTTTCCTTTCAGTGCTTCATATTCCGAGGCAAACCGAAGTGCCGATGTGGAATAGCAAGGTGTGTTATGAGCTTCTGCAACTTTAAAAATTGCTTCCGCTGTTTTTTGATCCGGAGCAAAGGTCTTGTCCACATAGGTTCTCTTTCCGGACATAAGCGGTTTTTGGCACAATTCTTCATGCATCTCGCAATTATCCGGCGACAATACGATCAGCACATCACTTTTTTCCACAACCTCTTCCACGGTTTCACAATGCTGTACGCCAAATTCCTGGCACCATTGTTTGCTTGTTTTTCCTGTGATAGGACTGTCAATCTTTCCATATGCATATGCAACCTCTAATCTGCCGCCGCTTTTTTGCTGAAGCAGCTGCGGATAATGATTTGCATGCCATTCATCCAGATAATAATCTATAAATCCTACTTTCATCAAAGTTCTCCTTTCAGCCTTTTACTGCTCCAACCGTCAGACCGTTCTGCAGGAACCGGTACATAAACGGATATGCACAGATGACCGGAACAATCGCAACCAGCAGATAGGCTGTCTTTAAATTATTCCAATAAGCGAGAAGCTCCGGCGTATATGCCGCAATTTCCATCGGATTGCGGTTCATGAAGTTCTGAATATATGCCTGCACCGGATAAATGGCTGTATTGGTGGTAATATACAGAATCGATGAGGTGTAATTATTCCAGAAATTTACGATCTGCATAAATGCCGTCGTGGCAATGATCGCCTTGGACAGCGGCAGGATAATTTTAAAATAAATACACATCTCCGAAGCCCCGTCGATTCTTGCCACTTCATTTAATTCTATCGGAATGCCTTCATAAGTTCCTTTGATCAGCAGCATATTGTATATAGAAATTGTTCCAGGAAGGATTAATGCCCAGATCGTATTCATCAATCCTAATGCATTCATCAATACAATTGCAGGCGCCATACCTCCGCCAAAATACATTGTGATCATATAAAAGACCATCCATCCACGCCGAAATGGAAGTTCCGGACGGGATAAGGGATATGCGGCCATCGCCATTGCAATCGTACCGATCAAGGTTCCTGCCACTGTAATAAAAATAGAATTGAGAAAACTTTTTAAAAATGCAGTATCGTGAATAACATAATTCAATGCGAAAAAATCGATATTTTGTGGAATTACGTTGATAATCTGTCCCGGTGCCGAAAGTGCAACTGCAATAATATTGAAAAACGGTACCACAAAAAACAGGATCAAAACCACCACGATCATTTCACCGATGACTTCGAACGTTTTTTCATCATTGAATCTGCGCAGCACGCTGGGGCCTCTGAGCAGAACCACCCAGCGCATCCAGCCACTCTGCGACGCTAACATCACAATTACGCTGATGAATGCCAAAATCACCCAGAGCATCTCTGCCCCGTTAAATTTAAAGGTTTCTCTAAAGCCTTCTTTCGCTATTTTCTTTTTCAGCTTCAGAATGCTTTCTGCCTCCAGCACCAGCCACAGAAGTAAAAATACAGCGTCCAGCTCCTTTGTACTATTGAGACGTCCATCTACAGCCTCGATCATTAAAACTGCCAGAGAGAGTATCCAGCAAAGCAGCATCACAATTCTGACCGATCCGCTATGAGTATCTTCTTTCATCCTGCTCTCTCCTTTCTCACCAAAGTCCTGTTTTTAAATATTTTTTTGCAAACCAGTTTGTCAAAAGAACCAGAACCATAGATACCACACCGTTAAACAGACCGACTGCAGTAGACAGCGCATACTGCGGCAAAAGGCTTGCCTCCCGGATCAGGCGATACGTATAGGTTCCCAGAATGTCCGCATTCTCTTTAATGTAGGGAGAATACATGATGAAGATCTGCTCAAATCCAGCATCCAGAACGCTTCCCATCCTCAACACAAAATTGATGGCAATGATCGGCAATATTCCCGGCAGTGTCACATGCCAGATTCTTTGCAGCTTCGTCGCCCCATCGATTTTTGCAGCTTCCAAAAGGTCTGTATCCAGTGCTGTGATGGCAGAAAGGTAGATTACTGTGCTGTAACCGATCCATTTCCACCCCTGTGTGATAACCAGAACAGGGCGGATCGTTGTATTGCTTGTGGTAAAGGCAACTCTCTCGTGCCCAAAATACTCCAGGATATTATTAATCATACCGGTATCCTTATTCAAAAGTGTCGCACAGATACCGGCAACCGTTACCCAGGAAAGGAAATAGGGAAGATACATCGTAAAGCGCAGTGTCTTTTTACGATCTTTCCTTGTAATTCATTCAGCAAAAGGGCGATCGCAATCGGGATCGGGAAAATAAAAACTGTCTTTTCCAGGCTGATGATCAGCGTATTGCGCAGCGCTTTTAAAATCTCCACATTGGTAAAGATCTTTTTAAAATTATCCAATCCAACCCATTTTGCATCCAAAATTCCCTGAATGACAGATGGTGCGCCTAAAATATTCGGATTTTCTTTAAATGCCATGATCAGACCCGTCATCGGGATATAGCTGAATAGGATCAGTAAAAGAGCTGACGGGACAAAGAACAGATAAAGTTTTCCCTCTCTCTTTAACTGTTGCCCGAGGCTCTGCTTTTTCTTTCTTTCTCCTGCCATACGCGCCTCCGTATAAAAAATTCTGTGCCATCCGGCCAGTTTTGGTCAAATACCGTCCAAAAACCGACCGGATGGCACATTCAATCCTTCTTTTTTGTTATCTTGCCTTTACTTCATTATAAATATCTTTGCTGCCCCAGCTGTTATACCATTCTGTAATAGAATTTGTGATGTCATCTCCATTGTCTGCCACCCATATATCATGTACCTTCTGAAGATCAAATGCCTCTGCGCTGTTGAACAGCATTAAAACCAGCTGATCTGACACATCTGTATTTGCCTTGCTGAAATAATTGTCATATGCATCGTTTGTGCTCATCATATCAACCGGATTCTTGATACCGGTATTGTCAACATTATAGTTGATCGTACTAAACAGCTTATCCTGAGCTGCAGTCTTTCTGGTTCTTGCCAGCCAGTACTTCGAATTATCCTCTTCTCTGTTACCGCTGATCAGTTTATCTGCATAGCCCATTCTGTCATTAAATGCAGGAAGGATCGGATAGTATTCTCCATTCTCTACCGTATAGGTCTCACCCTCTACACCAATAACGCTTTCACGGTACAGCTCCGGCTCCAGCTTTTTATCCATCCAGTCTACAACTGCTGCACTCTGCTCTGCCGTATTATAAGAAGGCAATACGCAGATATTGTTATATCCCTGTCCGCTCCATACTCTGACTGCACTTGCATCGCCCTTGTTGTCATCGGGAACCAGTGCAGAAATATAGCCAATATTATCATCTGTGTACTGAGAAAGATCTTCTCCTTCCGGTGCGCTTACAGTTTCCAGGGTGTACGCTTCCCAGTGTGCCGCTTCTACAACCCCTGCCATCTCTGACTGGAAGGCTGCGATCACGCCGGTATCATTGGAGGTTGCCTGATAATAAACCAGTCCATCGTCATACAGGCCTGTCATATATTCTGCATATTCTTCAAAGCCAGGCTGCTCTGTCATAAACTGTACTGTTCCGTCTGTTTCCATCCATTTCTGATAAACACCAAATGCAGGAAGGATCTCTGTCATGCAGGTAACACCATTGCCGATTCCCAATGCATGACCGCCCTTAGCCACTCTGGTGTTGAAGTATTCCAGCATCTTTCTGAAATCCGATACGCACATGGAATAGCCATTTTCTTCGGAGGGAGCGTCAATCTGATCCTCCGGATTTGCTTCATTGTAATCCTTTAACCAGTCTGCACGATAAGCCAATCCTAATGCGGCACAATTCTTTGCTGCCCGCTGCGGGACACCATAGATTTCTCCATCCTTTGTCACCAGATCCCAGCCAACCTCGGAAATCTGGTCTTTCAGATATTCCGATCCTTCTACATACTCTGTGATCGGTGCCAGAGCCCCTGCTGCCAACAGCATGAAGAACGTATCCTTGCTTACCAGCATATACTGGAAGTCTTCTTTCAGCATAAATGCATTCTGAATCGCTGTCTGTGTATCTGTGTCCGGAATCTGTGTATAGTTAACCTTGTATCCGGTTTTTTCTTCAAACAGCTTCGCCTGTTCCAGATTGTTGAACTCCTCGTCCGTGATCCCGGCACCCATCATATAAGCATTAAACGTATCCACTTTATCATAGTCTGCCAGAGATTTCGCAACAGAACCTCCTGCTTCGGTTGCTTCTGCGCTTTCTGATTTTGCTTCCTGCGTTGTCTCTTTTACAGTTGTCTCTGCTGTTTTGGAAGAACTGCCACAGCCAGCCAATGTTCCGATTGCCATTGCCGCTGTCAATGTGAGAGCCAGTACCTTTTTCAATCTCATAAACAAACCTCCTATTTTTCACACCCTCCGACCAGCATTCTGAATGCCGTCATTCTGTACAATATATCTTTTTGTTTTCCCCAACCGTTTGTGCACAACTATTGTAAGGTCATTGTATCTGATTGCATTTTAGAAAACAATGTCTAATTTTATGATTTGTGTTGTCTTTTTTTTAACTTATATCCTTTTTGAAAATATACCTGACAAAAGCAGTAAAATACGTACGCAATTGCACGCAAAACAATAGAATGCACGCTCTGCAAGCATTCTATTGTCATGAATCAAAAAGGCGAAGTCACAGCTCCTGCCATGTCTTCGCCTTTTGGTTATTTCTTTTTCATTTTTGTTATCTGTTATTTACCGGATCAGCTTCTGCAAAAACTCCACTGCCGTCCGAATATCCTTTTCCGGCGTATCTCCCACTTCTCTTTCCACTGTCAAAAAGCCGTGATAGCCGATTTCATCCAGCGCTTTTAAGTATGCCGCAAAGTCCACATTTCCGGTTCCGAGCGGCAGCTCCGTAAAGGACGGGCTTGCCAGCATCTCTGCCTCTACCAGTCCATAAACCTCTTCGGGAGCTCTGTAATAGTTGCGTCTGCCGTCCTTTGCATGTGTATGGACAATGTAATCCTTCAGGTTGTATACCGCCTGCACCGGATCGTCCCCCGTCACCATGACGAGGTTTGCAGGGTCCATATTGACTGCAACACCGGTGGAATGCAGACCATCCAGGAACTTTTTCAGAACTGCAGACTCTTCCGGTCCTGTTTCAATTGCAAAATGTGCATCCAGGGAATCCGCATACTGTGCAAGCTTAAAGCATGCCTCCTGCATGATCTGATAGCGTTCATTCGCCGGATCAGACGGAACAACACCGATATGAGTTGTCACAATGTTGGTTTCCAGCTCCTTTGCAAGGTCTAAGATCCGCTTCGACTCCTCGATCAGCTCCGGATTCTTTGCAGGATCGTGGAAGCCTTTTCCGAGATCGCCGCATAAAGCGGAAATCACAAGTCCGTTGGACTTTACCATGTCCAGGAATTCTTTTCGCTTTGCACCGACTAAATTGTGGGGAGAAAGCTCTCCATAGGTTGCATAAACCTGAATGCCCTCTGCGCCTAGCTCCTTTGCTTTTTTGATTGCCTCCGGAATTGGAAGCTTAAAAGACTCAAGCATTACGCCGATAGAAAAATCATACATATCTCTGTCCCTCCCCGATTACTTCGATCATATGCTGCAGGTTTTGTGTTCCGATCTCAACGCCCTCCAGAACAGGCTCCATTCCTTCAAACTCCAGAGAAACATAGCCATCGTAGCCGGATTTGCGGATTGCGGAAAGGATCTGGAACGTCGGCACATTTCCATGTCCAAAAATCGTGCCGCGCCAGTAATTGCCGCCTCTGGAAAGGTTATAGCCTTTGCCCGGGTCAAAATTCATGCCGGAGCGCACCAGCATGTCCTTCGCGTGAACGTGCACGATATAGTCCGAAAGTGCCGATACTGCCGTCGCACAGTCCTCATCCACAACTGTAAAATTGCCCATATCGCACAGAAATCCGTAATTGGGATGATCGACCGCCGCAAACAGCTCCAGCATTCTCGCGCTGTCCTGTAACAGATAGCCGTGGTTTTCGCTGCAGGTCTTCACACCGCGCTCCCTGGCATATTCTGCTGCCTGACGCACAAACGGTGCCACCGCTTCGATGACCTTTTTGTAGCTTTTGATCCCCGTATAGCCCTCGTAATAGCCCCATGCGACGTCATGGCGCAGCAGCGGGATCTTGCATTCTGCCGCAATGTCGATATGCCTGCAGAGCCGTTCCAGCTCCTTTTCCGGCTCCTTCACGAAAAAATTCGCTCCCGTCGTGTAGATTGGAACCTCCAGTCCCTGCTCCTTTGCATGCGCACACAATGCCTTCGCATACTCCATAGGTGTGCTGCCGTCCGGTGTTTCGTCATTCAACACCAGCTCTACCCCCTGACAGCCATATTCCTTTGTCTTGTCGATAGCATTAAAGCGTGTAAATCCCCCGTCCTGATACAGCCTTTCAAAGCTGTAAGTACTGATACAACTCTTCATGTCCCTCTCCTTTTCGGTTGTTGTGTGAAATGCCTTCCATTACCAATATATCAGATTCGGGAGTGGGCGCAAGGAATATTTTTCACAAAAAAATTGTCCGTTTTTTACCAAAACGGACAATTCTCTCTTTCTTCTCAGCCTTTCAAGCCTCTGGACTGACGATCCATATCTTCTACTACAATGTCATAGATCTCGCCAAGGGATGCGCAGTATTCCAGCACCTTCCAGGGCTCATTGGTATGGAAATGGATTTTGATCAGCTCATCGTCGCCGACCGCCAACAGGCAGTCTCCCTTGAAATGCTCGGTGAAATATTCGCTGATTTCATCCTCATCCAGATTTTCTCCTTCTATCAGGAGCTGTGTATCATATTTAAATTCCAGCATGCTTGCTACCATCCTTTCTGTTGCTTGCTCTATCTTACCACAGTTCGTGCTGTCTGACTACTAAAACCTCGCATCGGGCAGGAAAATCCATGTTAAAAAACCTTTCTTTGCATTATCATGGATTATATTATCAAACCGATATGCGTATTCGTGAGGTACCCCCTTTCAGCAGAACCATAAAATAATCCTGCCGTCAGGAATCCCATGCCTCCGGAAAGGACACTTATATAAGGCTCCTCCCACCTCCCAAGGGAAGTGGGAGGAGCCTATGACAAACGAAAGGATTTTAATTATGAACCAACCAAACATCCTGATCCTTCATCTCGACGAGCTGCGTCAGGACTGTCTGGGCTGTTACGGCAACCCGGATATCCAGACACCCAACATCGACGCTCTGGCAGCAGACGGCGTAACCTATCAGAACCATTATACGGTTTATCCGGTCTGTACCCCATCCCGCTATTCGTTATTCAGCAGTCTGTATGTGCACCAGCATGCTGCATGGGACAACCATTGCACACTTCCCTCCGGCTATCCGACTTTTCCGAAGCTCCTGCGTGAAAACGGATACCAAACCACCGCAGTCGGAAAAATGCATATGACTCCCACTTATCTGGACATCGGATTTTCCGATCTTGAGCTGGCAGAGCAAAACGGCTGCGGACGCTTCGAGGACGATTATCATCATTTTCTGATGAAGCACGGTAAAATCGACCGTTTTGATCTGCACTACGAATCCGGTCTGTTTCAGCTTCCGCCAGAAGATCACAGATTCGATGACTGCCAATGCTGTCAGTCTGATCTCGATCTTCCGTTTTATTCCAGCGAATGGATCACACAGCGTGCCCTCGACCGTCTTGATCAGTGGAATTGCGATCAGCCCTTCTGTATGATGGTCGGCTACATCAGCCCGCACCACCCCTTTGATCCGCCTGCACCCTACAGTACGATGTACGATCCGAACTCCCTGCATCTGCTGCCTGGCTATACCGATCAGCCGCTCCTCTTCGATTCCAATTTCGGCAGCTCTCCGATCCACCCCGATAAAATAGATGAGAAGGATATCCGGGCAATGATGGCTTCCTATTACGGTATGATTTCCGAAATCGACAATGGAATTGGTACCATCCTGCAAAAGCTGAAGGAGAAAGGACTTTATGACAATACCATGATCGTTTTTACCAGTGACCACGGAGACTACATGAGCTATCATCATATGATGTTAAAAGGCAGGCATCTCTACGATCCGCTTATCAAAATTCCCCTGATTGTCAAATATCCCGGACAGCAGGCCGCCGGACAGACGGATTCCTTCCTCTCTGAAAATATCGACGTAGCGCCGACTGTCCTTGAACTCTGCGGGCAGCCAATCCCTCCTACCATGCAGGGACGTTCTCTGCTTGGAAACGACCACAGACAGTTTGCTTTTTCCGAGCTGCAGTTTGGCAGCCAGACGAATCCGAAGATCGGCTACATGCTCCGTTCGGATTCCTACAAGCTTCTGGTCTACGGCAGTATGCAGGACTGTGCCTTTTTTGACCTGAAAAAAGATCCTTTCGAACTCTGTGATGTCTCCAAAGAGCCGGATTATCAGGAAACACTGCACCGCTATCAGACTGCACTTTCCGATTTTGTCCTGTTCCATGCACTCGGAAAAGTGCATCTCGACACAAAAGCGCCGCAACAGCGGGATCAGGAAGTTTTAAACAAACAAGCTGAGGAATTAAAAGCATTTATCCGTTCGCAGTGGTGATGCAAGTTCTGGTTCGTGCCTTAAACTACGCCGTCACAGAACCGATTTGTAATCGTTTTGTTAAGCTGCAATAAGTCAAAACGAGCCATCCGAAACAGTTCAATCCGTTTCGGATGGCTCGTTATTCATGACAATAGAATGCTCGCAGAGCGTGCATTCTATTGTTTTTTCTTTAAACTGCTGCCGTTACATATTTGTCTGTACAACCTTCGGACGATATCCCTCTTTTTCCAGTGCAGAAATGATTTCCTGCTTATGCTCTGTACCAAAGCTCTCCATCGTAATACGCAGCTCTACTGCAGCGCTTCTGTTAATGGAAACAAACTGGTTGTGGGACAGCTTGATAACATTGCCGTGCTCTTTTGCAACAACGGCAGCTACCTTGCTCAGTTCGCCCGGCTTGTCCGGAAGCAGAACGGAAACCGTGAAGATACGATCTCTTAAAATCAGACCCTGCTGTACGACAGAGGACATGGTGATCACGTCCATGTTGCCGCCGCTTAAGATCGAAACGACCTTCTTGCCCTTCAGGTCGAGGTGCTTTAACGCTGCAACAGTCAGCAGACCGGAGTTTTCCACGATCAGCTTGTGATTTTCAACCATATCCAGAAATGCTCCGACAAGCTCTGCATCCTCTACTGTAATGATATCGTCAAGATTCTTCTGGATATACGGGAAAATTTTCGTGCCGGGCGTCTTTACTGCGGTGCCGTCTGCAATCGTGTTGACAGAAGGAAGCGTCGTCACCTTGCCGTTTTTGATGGATTCCTGCATGCAGTTTGCATTTGCAGGCTCTACGCCGATCACCTTGATCTTCGGATTTAACAGCTTCGCCAGCGTGGAAACGCCGGTTGCCAGTCCGCCGCCGCCGATGGGAACGAGGATATAATCCACAAGGGGAAGCTCTTTGACGATTTCCATCGCAATGGTTCCCTGACCTGTTGCAACGGTAAGGTCATCGAAGGGATGTACGAAAGTATATCCATGCTCTTCCGCCAGCTCGTAAGCCTTCGCGCATGCTTCATCATATACATCTCCGTAAAGTACAACTTCTGCGCCGTATCCTTTGGTTCGGTTTACCTTGATCAGAGGCGTGGTTGTCGGCATTACAATTGTAGCTTTCGCGCCATAACACTTTGCAGCATAAGCAACGCCCTGCGCATGGTTGCCCGCAGAGGCGGTGATAACGCCTTTTGCACGCTCTTCCTCGGTCAGAGTGCTCATCTTATAATAAGCGCCTCTTACCTTGTATGCACCGGTGAACTGCAGGTTTTCCGGCTTAAAAAATACCTTTGCCCCGGTCTGCTGGCTGAAATAATCACTGTATACAAGTTTTGTCTCCAGCGTTACTCTGCGCACTACTTCGGAAGCCTCTTCAAATTTTTCCAATGTCAGCATCTTTTCTTCTTCCATTTTAGTAAACCTCATCCTTCTCTGTATCAAACAGTGCATTCACAAACTGATCCGGATCAAACTTCTGCAGATCCTCGATTTTCTCCCCGACACCGATATATTTTACCGGTACGTGCAGTTCCGACTGAATTGCTACCGCAATACCGCCCTTGGCGGTTCCATCCATTTTGGTCAGGATAATACCGGTCAGATCCATAACCTGCGCAAATTCCCGCGCCTGTACCAGCGCGTTCTGTCCGGTCGTGCCGTCCAGTACGACCAGATTTTCCCGATGGACACCAGGAAATTCCCGGTCGATAATCCGGTTCATCTTGCGCAGCTCTTCCATCAGGTTTTTCTTATTGTGGAGACGTCCCGCCGTATCGCATAAAAGAACGTCCACATGACGTGCTTTTGCCGCATTGACCGCATCGTAAATAACGCTCGCCGGATCAGAGCCCTCTACGCCGCCGATCATATCGACACCTGCGCGGTTCGCCCATTCCTCCAGCTGATCGCCAGCTGCCGCACGGAACGTATCTGCCGCCGCGATTAAGACCTTGCGTCCCTGCTTCTTTAACTTGGAAGCGAGTTTTCCAATCGAAGTCGTCTTGCCGACACCGTTTACGCCGATCACCATGACGACGGACTGCTCTTTTTCAAAATCATAAGCTGTCTTGCCGACATGCATCTGCTCCCGGATGCTGTCGATTAAGATCTCCCGGCAGTCCTGCGGATCACAGATTCCCTGGTCATTGACCTGTTCTTTTAATCGGTCCAGAATCTCTTCTGTCGCCCGACCGCCCAGGTCGCCCATAATCATCGTCTCTTCCAGCTCTTCATAAAATTCGTCGTCAATAACGGAATATCCGGAAAAAACGGAGTCAAATCCTTTGACAATATTGTTGCGGGTCTTGGTCAGTCCCTCCCGCAGTCTGGCAAAAAAGCTTTTCTTTTCTTCTGCCATCCGCTTACCTCCTTTTTATCCTGATTACCATCAGGTCAGATCTTTATCTATCAGGTTGACGCTTACAAGCGTCGATACGCCTTTTTCCTGCATCGTGATACCGTAAAGCCGGTCCGCTGCTTCCATCGTACCGCGTCTGTGGGTAATGACGATAAACTGTGTATGGGCGGTCAGCTTATGCAGGTAGTGGGCAAATCTTCCGACGTTGCTGTCGTCCAGCGCCGCCTCAATTTCGTCCAGCAGACAGAACGGAGACGGTTTTAAGTTCTGGATGGCAAATAAAAGTGCAATCGCCGTCAGCGCTTTTTCTCCACCGGAAAGCTGCATCATGTTCTGCAGCTTCTTACCGGGCGGCTGTGCGATAATCCGGATGCCTGCTTCCAGGATATCCTCGTCCTCCATCAGCTCCAGCGTACCCTTGCCGCCGCCGAAAAGCTCTTTAAATACCTTATCGAACTCCTTACTGATCTCTGCAAACTTCTCCTTAAACTGCCTGCGCATCGCCTCATCCAGCTCGACGATGATGCGTTCCAGCGTTTTCTCCGCTTCCACCAGATCGTCATGCTGTGCCTTCAAAAACGTGTAACGCTCCATCAGATTTTTATAATCTTCGATGGCGTTAACATTGACATCGCCCAGTCTGCGGATCGCTTCCTTGATCGTCTGCGTCTGCTTTTTCATCTCAGCGAGGTCGTTCATCGTCTCATCCCGAAGCTGCGCTGCATCCCGGAGGGTCAGTTCATACTCATTCCACATGTAGTTGACCTGATTCTCCATGGACTCCTCCAGCTTTTCCTTCTGGGCATTTAAGCGGTAAACCTCTTTGTCCAGCGCGCTCATCCGTGCGGACAGCTCTTCGCGCTCCGTGAAGAAGCCTTTCTGCCGTTCTGTAAGTTCTTCCCGCTTTTTGCTGTCTGCATTCAGCTTATCCTGCGTATCCGACTGCGTCGTTTTGGAGGATTCGATGGTCTCCTGCAGCTTTTTGATGCTTTCTTCTTTCCCGGCGGCGTCTGCCACGCCGTCTGTCAGGCTCTTTTTGACCTCTTCCAGCTCGCCCTCATATCGTGCGATTTCTCCGGCGATACGGTCTTCGTTTGCCTGATAAAATCCGAACTGCTGCCGGATTTTTTCTACATCCAGTTCTTTTTCATTCAATACAGCGGTCTGCGCAGCTTCCTGCCTGCGCGCCTCTTCCAGATCCTTCGTAAAGCCCTCGATCTGTTCGTTTTTCTCGCCCTCCAGAGCCTCGGAACGTTCCAGCTCCTGCTTTGTCTCTTCCTTTTCTTTTCGGATCTGCAGCACCTGGGTTTCGATCTCGATCTCTTCTTTTTTAAGGTCTTCGACGCCTGCTTTCGTCTGATCCTTTTTTTCCTGCGCCGCTTCTATATTCAGGCGGGCAGTATTCTGGCGAATAAAGGCGTTTTGCAGCGCAGCGCGGCTCTTTTCCAGCTCTGTCCGGCATTCGTTCCGGTCTTTTTTGAGGTCTTCGATCGAAACGAGCAGTTCATCTACCGCTTTGGCATGCTCCTTTACCTTCCATTCCAGCTCTTCTATCTCGCGCCTGCGTCCCAGAAGGTTGCTGCTGTTTTTAAACGCGCCGCCGCTGATCGAACCACCAGGGGATAAGGATTCGCCCTCCAGCGTCACAATCCGCAGCGAATAGCTGAATTTCCGGGCAAGCTGCGTTGCATGATCGACGTGATCGACGACTACGATTCTGCCGAGCAGCGATTTTGCGACATCGCTGTATTTTTCATCCGTATGTACCAGAGTGTGCGCAAGTCCTAAAACCCCAGGCTCCTTTAAGGCTTCTTTCTGCCGAAATTCCTGTGCGTTTTTGATGCTGTTTAACGGCAAAAACGTCGCACGTCCGCTTTTGGTCTGCTTTAAAAACGAAATCATCCCTTTAGCGGTCTCTTCGTTATCCGTTACGATATTCTGGATGCTGCCGCCAAGGGCCGTCTCAATGGCAGTTTCGTATTTTTTCTCTACTTTAATGATGTCCGCGACAACACCGATAATGCCGGGATTTTTATCTTTCTGTTCCATGACGCGGCGGATGCTGCCGCCGTAGCCCTCATAGCGCTCCGTCAGGTTGCTGACCGCTTCCAGTCTCGTTTTGTCCTGATGATACTGCACCTGTGCATCCCGCAGCGCCTGATCCATTTTGGCGATCGTCTCCCGAAATTCGTTTAACTTCGCCTCCATCACTGTCTGAGTTTCCTTCCTCGACGCGATTTCCTGCGTCACTGTGTTAAAGGCTTCTTCCAGACTTTTGATGCTTTCTTCCTGCTGTACCTCGTCGGATTTGACGCGCAGCAGGCGGGAATTCAACTCTGCTCTCCGAATCTGCGCCTGTTCCAGCATCGTATCCTGGCGCCCCATCTTCGTCTTGATCGCCGCACGATCATTCAGCGCATCGATAATCGCGTTTTTGGCATCTTCGATCGACTGGTTTAAACCTGCAACCCGGCTCTGGATTTTTTCCAATTCTGCAGCGGCGCTGTTGCGCTCTTCCTGCAGCTTTTCGAGCCGTTTTTGAATCTCGTTTCGCTGCTGCAGCAGCTTTTCTTTATCAGCGATTCGTGCGTCAATCTCCTTGCGCAGCGTCTCTTTTCTGCTCTGCAAATGCGCTTCATTGCCCCGGATGGAACGGATTTTTTCCTGCAGGACGGCAATTTCACCCTCCAGCTTTCCGCGCAGGACGGACGTATCTGTCAGCTGTGCCCGTGCCTGCTCCATCTGCCGTTCCAGTGCTTCGATCTGCGCCGCAATCCGGTCATATTCTTCCTTAATGCCCTCATATCGGGTCGTCGTATCCTTTAAATCTCCGTCCGCAATCCGGTATTTTTCTTCTGTATCGGAAAGCTGTGCCCGCGTTTTTTCACTTTCCAGCAAAAATACGTTAACGTCCAGTGCTTTCAACGTTTCCCGGTGTTTTAAATAAACCCGTGCCTTTTCCGCCTGTTTGCCCAACGGTTCGACCTGTTTTTCCAGTTCGGACAAAATATCGTTGACACGCACGAGGTTCTGCTGCTCGGATTCCAGTTTTTTTACGGAAGCATCCTTGCGGCGCTTGAATTTTACGATTCCTGCAGCTTCATCGAACAGCTCCCGGCGTTCTTCCGGGCGGCCGCTCAAGATCTTGTCGATCTGACCCTGCCCGATGATCGAATAGCCTTCTTTCCCGATACCGGTGTCGTAAAACAGCTCATTGACATCTTTTAAACGACACGGTGTCCCGTTGATCAGATATTCGCTTTCGCCGGAACGGTACAGGCGTCTCGCCACCGTCACTTCATCATAGTCAATTGCCAGCTGATGGTCGCTGTTGTCCAGCGTAATCGCCACATAGGCATAGCCCAGCGGTTTTCTCAATTCGGTACCGGAAAAAATAACGTCCTGCATCGTTGCGCCGCGCAGCTGTTTGATTCGCTGCTCGCCCAGCACCCAGCGCACAGCGTCTGCAACATTACTCTTTCCGCTGCCGTTTGGTCCGACAATACCGGTGATTCCGTTGTGGAACTGAAACAGGATTTTATTGGCAAAGGATTTAAACCCGTGTACTTCTATACTCTTTAAATACATATATTATAGGCTCCTTAGCGCTTCCGAAGCTTCAGGATCGCTTCATAAGCCGCCTGCTGCTCCGCCGCCTTTTTGGTGCGGCCATGTCCGCTGCCGATCACTTCCCCGTTTCTGACTGCATCAACCCAGAACGACTTGTTGTGATCTGGTCCCTCTTCTCCTTTGAGTTCGTAAGAAAACTCCCCATCGCCTTCTGCCTGCAGAATTTCCTGCAGCACCGTCTTGCTGTCATAGAACAGAATTTTATTTTCCAGATCGGATAAAATGAAGCGATGGATAAAATCATGTGCCGCGTCAAAACCGCCGTCCAAATACAGTGCGCCGATCACCGCTTCCATCACGTCCGAGGTAATCGAATCGCGGTTGCGTCCACCGGTCGCCTCCTCACCCTTTCCAAGCAGCATGTAGCGTCCCAGCTCGATATCCCGGGCGCAGTACGCAAGCGCCGGCTCACAGACCATCGAGGAACGCAGCTTCGTAAGCTTGCCTTCCGGCATCTGCGGATTCTCATGGAAAAGAAAATCGCTGGAAATCAGCTCCAGCACCGCATCTCCCAAAAACTCCAGCCGCTCGTAGTCCTTTAATTTGTTGATTCTCTGTTCATTGGCAAAAGAGCTGTGGGTAAGGGCCTGTTTTAACAGACTCTTATCCCGGAACTGATATCCAATCTTTTTTTCCAGCTCACCTATCGTATATTCCCCAGTCATATTGTTCACTCGTTCCTTGTCTTTCTGATCAGTTCCGCCGCTTCTCCGACGGTTCTGATCTTTTCTGCCTCTTCTTCCGGTATTTCAATTTCAAACGTCTCTTCAATTTCCTGAATGACCTGGTAAAGATCCAGGGAATCCGCACACAGGTCGTCGATAAAATTCGTCTCCTCCGTCAGTTCCCGCGGATCTACACTCAAAATCTCCGCCACGATCTGTTTCAGCTTCTCAAACTCCATACCCCTTATCCTTCTTCCTTTGCAGCTGCAATGCTGGCTGTAATTTTCCCGACAACATCCTGCTCCTGGAACGTGATGCACTGCAGAATCGTATTTTTAATTTCGACTGATTTAGAGCTTCCGTGGGTCTTTACAACAAGTCCCTTCAAGCCAAGCAGCGGCGCGCCGCCATACTCTTCCAGATCAAATGTCTTTAAGGTCTGCTTCAGTGCGGGTTTTACCAAAAGTGCGCCGATCTTTGAACGCAGGTTTGTCATCATGCCGCCCTTTACCTTTTTGATCAGGGTTGCGCCGACACCCTCGTATAATTTCAGGATTACATTGCCCACAAACGCTTCGCACACAACGACGTCTGCCTTTCCTGCCGGGATATCACGCGCTTCGATACTTCCGATAAAATTGATATCTTTGCATTCTTTCAGCATCGGATAGGTTTCTTTTACCAGCGCATTGCCTTTCTCTTCTTCCACACCAATATTGACGATGGCGACTGTCGGGTTCTTTACTCCCATGACATTTTCCATGTAAATCGAACCCATTCTTGCAAACTGCACCAGCTGGGAAGGTCTTGCATCCACGTTTGCGCCACAGTCAATCAGCAAGGAACAGCCATTTTCTGTCGGGATAAGCGGAGCCAGAGGCGGACGCTCCACGCCCTTTGCCCTGCCGACTAACACCTGTCCGCCGACTAAAACCGCGCCGGTGCTTCCCGCAGATACAAATGCGTCGCATTCGCCGTTTTTCACCAGACCTAAACCTTTTACAATTGAGGAATCCTTTTTGCCGCGGATCGCATTGACCGGAGGCTCGCCCGTCTCGATCACTTCGGAAGCGTGTACGACTTCAATCCGCTCTGCCGGATAGGAATAGGCTGCGAGTTCTTTTTTCACAACGTCCTCCTGTCCTACCAGAAAAACCTTTACGCGTTCATCTGCATGAACCGCCTCTACAACACCTTTTATAATCTCTGTCGGCGCGTTGTCCCCACCCATCGCGTCCACAGCAACTCTGACCAGCTCTGCCATCTTAAAGCACCTGCCCTTTCTTGTTTTTGTTACAGTTTGCTCGTGCCTTTTGCAAATGGCGCGGGTGAACTGTAACATCTTTTACTATACTAAAATACCGTAGAAAAGTCAATTTTCCTGACGGTTTCGGGCAAAAAAATGAGGCTCCCGAAAAATTCCGGAAGCCCTTTTGTTTGCTCGTCTGTTATTCATAACAATAAAATACTCGCAGATTGTGTATTCTATTGTTCATGACAATAGAATCTCACAGAGTGTGATTCTATTGTTTAAGCCTCAACCTTAACGATTTCGCGCTTGTTGTAAGAACCGCAGGCCTTGCAGACTCTGTGAGGCATCATCAGTGCGCCACATTTGCTGCACTTCACCAGAGTGGGTGCGCTCATTTTCCAATTTGCCCGTCTCTTATCTCTTCTGGACTTGGAAGACTTATTCTTAGGACAGATAGACATCGTTACACCTCCTTATTCGCGTTAAAGACATCCATGATTGCCGCCATCCTCGGATCGGGAACAAAAGTATCGCAGCCGCATGCTCCCGTGTTCAAATCCTTCCCGCAGACAGGACACAGTCCCTTGCAGTCTGGTCTGCACAACACCTTCATAGGCCAGCTTGTCGTAATCTCATTATCGATCAGACTATCTATATTCAGCGAGTAACCTTCCATAAAAGCTTCCTGCTCTTCCAAAGCATCCTGATCGGCACGGTCAGGCGCCACCAGCTTCTGTGCGATGGAAAGATCAAACGGGACTTCTACTTCTTCCAGACATCTGTCACAGGGAATTCCTGCCACAAACTGCAGCTTTGCTTCCACAAGCGCTTCGCCCTGCGCGGTATTGGTCAGCTTCAGCAAAAGCTTACTGCTGCTCTTTACCGGATAAGAGCTCCCATCATGCGTAATCTCTGCAGACTCCCACGCAATCTCCTGCGTAAGAACTTTGCCTTCGGATGTAAAAACATCTGTCACATTCACTAACATAGCATACTCCTAACGACATGGCAAAATCCAAACGGACTTCGTCCATACTCATACGATTATACAGACGCCTTTTGCCTTTGTCAAGATAATTTTCACTAATTCTTTCCGCTTACTTTTTTACGATTCCGTGTTCCATCAAGAAATTCTCCCAGACCTGATAATATTTCGCTTTCAGGTGGATCTGGTCAAATGTCCAATCCGCGTATAAATTGCCGTTTTCATCGCAAACCGCTTCGTTGACGTCAATATAAAAAATATCCTTTCCGTTTGCGAGTGTTTCGATTTCCACATTGCGGATATTGATGTTTGTGTTATTAAATACTGGATCGGAAGCGTTTTTCTGCCCCGCCACGCGCATGATTCCCTGCACGAAAATAATCGCGTCCGGCTGCAGCTCCCGAATCTTATATACCGCCCTCGCATAGGCTTCAAAAAATGATTCCGGCGTTCCCGTGCCCATCTCGTTGATGCCAATCATCAGATAGACTTTTTTGAACTGGTGTCTGGAAAGCGCCTGCTCCAGCGTCAGCTTTTCATCGCCTTCCCGGATAAAATCCTTCGGTTTTTCAAATAAATTATAAACCGTCAGAGATGTCTTGCTGTAAAAGGTCGCCACATCTGCCAGGTTGCTGTACTCGTAGAGTCCCTGTGTCCTGGAATCCCCGATAAACACGGCATCCGCAAAATACTCCTTGTCCACATGGGTAAATTCAAGCGGCTCCTCCTCTGCTTCCTGCTTCTCTTCTGCCGCCTTACCTGGCATAGCATTTCCGCTTACGCCTGCCTCATTTTCGTCTCCGGTTCCGTTTTTATGATCTGCATCCCGGTCAGCATTCGCCTGCCCGCCGGTTTCCGATATATCCAGTCCGTTTTTTTGAGCTTCCGCAGATATTCCAGATTGACCGGAACCTTCGCCGTCTTCTTCCTGCAGCGCAGTTTCCTCCGTTATTCTGTCTTTTTGCACATCTTCAGTATCCATCGCCGCCGTCTGTACGCCCCTGTCACTCCACGGATAAACGCCCTGTTTTAAATCTATAAAAACAGACGCCAACGCAGGCTGCTTCCAGCTCGCCGGATTTTCTATTTCGCCGGATTTTACCCCATTAGCAACTCCGGCTCCCTCTATCACCAGTCCGCTGACAATCACTGCAGCCAACAGTGGACATTTTTTCCAAAAGCTCATATTTTCTCCATTCTGCAGGTGCTGTCGCGCCAATGAACCCGCACACAATCCTATCTTTTTTAAAAGTTCGCATACATGAACGGGTTGTTCGCTGCATTCGCCATCCGATATACGCTGTACCAGAAAACAACAAACAGTGCAGCGACTACTATCACATTTTTCCTGTGTTTTTCACACCACCGGTAAACCTGCGGGATGCAAAGCAAAATGCCGCCGACAAGCTCCGGAATAAACAGTGTCAGTTCTTTCGCGAAATCCCCGGGATTGACCGCGCTGCCCACGCCAAAGAACGGGAACAGCCGTGCGAAATAAACGCCGATTTCCGGCAGGGTCGGAATTGCAAACACCATCCAGGTCAGTGGAATCACGAACAGTACATATACATGGGATAAAATTTTGCTCTTTTTCAGCCATTTTCCGATCCACAGCTTTTCTATCACGACCAGTAATCCCAAAATCATCCCCCACAGGATAAAATGCAGTCCGCCGCCATGCCAGAAGCCGGTCACCGCCCATACGAGCAATAGGTTGAATACCGTGCGCAGCGTTCCCTTCCGGTTGCCTCCCAGCGGGATATAGAGATAGTCCCGAAACCACGAGCCGAGCGTCATGTGCCAGCGACGGTAAAATTCGCTGACAGAGCGGGACGAATACGGCTGGTCAAAGTTTTTGATCGCCGGAAGCCCGATCATCCTGCCGATTCCGACTGCAATCAGGGAATACCCCGCGAAATCAAAATAGAGCTCCATCGAATAGGCTGCCGCGCCCAGCCATGCAAGCGGCGTCGAAATGCTTTCAAAGCCGATCGTCTGGATATCGTTCCACAAAAAGCCCAGCCGATCCGCCAGCAGCACCTTCATGCCCAGTCCGGCAATGATATATTTCAGCCCGTCTTCTGCCCTTGCCGCCTTCCAGACACCGAACTGCTGCGCCTGTTCCATCTCGCCATATCGCATAATCGGTCCCGAAACGATCTGCGGGAAACAACACAAATATGCGCCAAACCGGAGAAATGAACGCTCCGCGTGCCCGCTTCTGTACACATCAATCAAATAGGAAATGCTTTTAAACGTATAAAAACTAATTCCCACCGGAAGCAGCATATTTTCCTCGAACACATTGGAAAGCTTGAAAAAGATCAGAAGCGACGCGTTGCACAAAACGCTGACAGCCAGCCAGAATTTGCGCTTCTTGACAGTTTGGGGGCTGGCCGTGTTTCTATAGGGCTCCTCTTTCCTCTGATCTACGGTTTCCCCGAAAATCTGCAGTTCGCTCCAGTTTATGGTTTTCCTGCGAAGCCCCCTCACACCCGGATGCTCCTTTTTTCTATGAAGCCCCGACATTCTTTTGCCGTCTGCATCCGGCTCCGTCGCCAGACCGTACCCGAATAGCCAGTTGACAACCGACATTCCGAGCAAAATCAGCACATGCGCAGGATCTCCGAGGGCATACAAAATCAAGCTAAACGCAAACAACACAAACATCTGAAAACGCTTCGGAACCGCATAAAAAAGGATCAGGAAAAGCGGCAGATATCGAAACAGAAATTCCAGACTGCTGAATACTAAGGTATGCAAACTTTCTAAATTTCCGATTTCAATTCCTGACATTTTTCCTGATCCCGTCCTTTATTTTCTGACTGGACGCCTTATTTGCCCTTTACAATCGCAAGGGTATGTCTGGCAATCTCCAGTTCTTCATTTGTCGGAATCACAAGCACTTTGGTCTTTGCAGATGGCGTCGAAACGATTCTCTCTTTGCCCCGGATATTGTTGGCTTCCTTATCCAGCTCTACGCCAAGATGTTCCAGATACGGGCTGCAGATCAGCTCACGGATAACCGGGCTGTTTTCGCCGATTCCCGCTGTAAAGCAGATCGCATCCGCACCATTTAATTCTGCCGCATATGCACCGATATATTTTGCAACCCGAAGGACAAACGCTTTGATCGCCCTTGTCGCAGCCGGATTATTTCCTTCCAGATAAGCGTCTTCCAGATCTCTGAAATCAGAGGAAAAACCATCTGAAAGTCCAAGCACACCGGATTCCTTGTTCAAAATTCTCACTACTTCGTGGATGTTCTTACCATCCTTACCTGCCATCATTTCCAGTACACCCGGATCTACATCACCGCTTCTGGTGCCCATAATCAGACCTTCCAGCGGAGTCAGTCCCATGGAGGTATCTATACATCTGCCGTCCTTTATCGCAGATACGGACGCACCGTTTCCAAGGTGGCAGATAATCAGTTTTAACGATTCATACGGCTTGCCCAGGATATCCGCCGCACGTCTGGAAACGTACTGGTGGCTCGTGCCATGGAAACCGTATCTTCTGATTCCAAACTGTTTGTAATAACGGTAAGGAATCGCATATAAATAAGCCTCTTCATCCATCGTCTGATGAAAGGCAGTATCAAATACCGCTACCTGAGGAACACCCGGCAGCTGTAACTCACAATCTTCAATTCCTTGCAGGTTCGCCGGATTATGAAGAGGCGCCAGTACGGTACATTCCATAATCGCTTCTTTTACCTGCGGTGTGATCAGGGTTGCTTCTGAAAAATGCTCGCCGCCGTGTACAACACGGTGTCCGACTGCACCGATCTCGGACAGTTCTTTTACCGCGCCGTCTTCCGGATTCGTCAGTGTCTGCAGCATCAGACGGACAGCATCCTTATGATCTGCCATCGGAGCGTCCCATTTACGCTTTTCATGACCGGTCAGTGTGTAGCTGATCCGGCTGCCAGCGATACCAATTCTCTCACATAATCCTTTCGCTGTCAATTCTTCTGTTTCCGAATCGATTAACTGGAATTTCAGCGAAGAACTTCCGCAATTTATGACAAGAATTTTCATTTTTGTATACCCCCGTTCGTGTTATTTGAATCTCACCTCTCCATAATAACAAAAACCATCCCAATTTACAACTAAAACCGAGACGGTTTGCACAATTTTATTCCCAGCAGGCTGTTAGACTCACGGGCTCGCACCGGCACACTTTACTTCCTGCTGCGCAGGCTGCCCGTTCGTTAATGATGCAAGAAAAACAAATGCCGCCCTATACGGACGGCGTTTATTTTTCTATTGTATCAATTATGTCGTGAGCATAGCTCACTCGGCAACTTCGCCGTTCGTCAATCATGCAAGCATGCTGACTCACTTGCGCGCGTTACATGAGCTGTGCCTGAACAGCAGTTAATGCTACTACTCCGACGATGTCTTCCCAGGAACAGCCTCTGGACAGGTCGTTTACGGGCTTTGCGATACCCTGCAGCATTGGCCCATAGGCTTCCGCCTTTGCCAGTCTCTGTACCAGCTTGTAGCCGATATTGCCGCAGTCCAGGTTCGGGAAGATCAGAACGTTTGCCTTACCTGCAACTTCGCTGCCAGGCGCTTTGGATTTTGCAACAGAGGGCACAATCGCTGCGTCAGTCTGCAGTTCGCCGTCCAATGTCAGTCCGGGATACTGTTCGTGTGCAATTTCTACCGCTTTTACAACCTTATCTACCAGAGGATGCTTTGCGCTTCCCTTGGTGGAATGGGACAGCATCGCGATAATCGGTTTTGCGCCGACAAGGGTCTTAAAGCTCTTTGCACTGGTGTCTGCAATCGCTGCAAGCTCTTCAGCGGTCGGATCCTGATTCAGGCCACAATCTGCAAACAGGAACGTACCGTGCTCGCCGTATTCACAGTTGGGTACATCCAGAATAAAGAAACCGGATACCAGCTTTACACCGGGTGCGGTCTTTAAAATCTGCAGCGCCGGACGCAGGGTATCTGCGGTTGCATGGCATGCACCCGCCACCATTCCGTCTGCATCATTTGCTTTTACCATGATAACACCAAAGGTCATGTTATCGGTCAGCAGAATCTGACGTGCCTTTTCGGGCGTCATTCCCTTATGCTTTCTCGTTTCGTATAATAACTGAACGTATTCGTCCAACTTCTCACATTTCGTAGGATCGATCACGCGCACACCGGTCAGATCAACTTCCAGCCATCCTGCACCATCCATGATCTTTTCTTCATTGCCAACCATAATAATGTTGGCAATCCCCTCTTCGATAATATGGGATGCTGCGATCAGCGTTCTCTTGTCATTCGTCTCCGGAAGTACGATCGTCTTTCTGTCCGATCTGGCTTTTTCTTTGATGATGTCAATATAAGACATTCTGCTTCTCCTTTCATTTTCTAATTTTCACGTTTTCGTTCTCGATGTCTGATAGATAAATTATAACATTTTCCCCATTCGAGACAAGGCAAATTTCTCAAATCTTTGTATAAAATGAAGGACACAGTTCACTCGTAGATCTCTATAAGCAGATTTCATGCTTGCATGAAAAGATGCTTGTAGAGCTCTACGAAGAGATCGCCATTTCATGAGCAAAAACAGCTGCGCAGCAGCGAAAAAGCAGCGAAGCTGCGTTTTTTGCGAATGACGTGACGCGGGCGAACTAGGCAAACCAGCTTCGGACATAAAAAAACTGCCGTCGGCAAAACCTGCCGACAGCAGTTTTTCATGTTTCTTATAAAAGTTTGTGCAGCTTACATCATACCCATGCCGCCTGCACCGCCGGCGGGCATTGCAGGAGTGTCTTCCTTAATGCTTGCAACAACGGATTCGGTTGTCAGCAGTGTGCTTGCAACGCTGGTTGCGTTCTGCAGAGCGCTTCTGGTAACCTTTGCAGGGTCCAGAATACCTGCGTCGATCATATTTACATAAGTCTCATTCAGGGCATCGAAACCGAAGCCGATCGGGGACTCTTTTACCTTGTTGATGATAACGCTGCCTTCCAGGCCTGCGTTTGCTGCGATATAGTACAGAGGAGCTTCCAGAGCCTTCAGTACAATCTTCGCGCCGGTCTTCTCATCACCTTCCAGTGTATTTGCCAGAGCTTCTACATCCTTTGCAGCGTGGATATATGCAGAACCGCCGCCTGCGATGATACCTTCTTCTACTGCTGCACGGGTAGCTGCCAGAGCATCTTCCATACGCAGTTTTGCTTCTTTCATCTCGGTTTCCGTTGCAGCGCCGACACGGATCACTGCTACGCCGCCAGCCAGCTTGGCAAGTCTCTCCTGCAGCTTTTCTCTGTCGAAATCAGAAGTGGTCTCTTCGATCTGCTTCTTGATCTGTGCAACTCTCGCTGCGATTGCAGCCTTGTCGCCTTCCCCGTCAACAATGATGGTGTTCTCTTTCTGAACCTTAACAGATTTTGCACGGCCGAGCATATCCATTGTGGTCTCTTTTAATTCCAGGCCAAGTTCGGAGCTGATCACCTGTCCGCCGGTCAGGATCGCGATATCCTCCAGCATAGCCTTTCTTCTGTCGCCATAGCCAGGAGCCTTAACAGCTACTACATTGAAAGTGCCGCGCAGCTTATTGACGATCAGGGTGGTCAGAGCCTCGCCCTCTACATCCTCAGCGATGATCAGCAGCTTTGCGCCGGACTGAACGATCTGCTCCAGTAAAGGCAGGATCTCCTGAATGTTAGAAATCTTCTTATCGGTAATCAGGATATACGGATTGTCCAGAACTGCTTCCATCTTATCCATATCAGTAGCCATGTATGCAGAGATGTAACCTCTGTCAAACTGCATACCTTCTACCAGGTCAAGCTCTGTCTGCATGGTTTTGGACTCTTCGATTGTGATGACACCATCGTTTGTAACCTTCTCCATAGCGTCTGCTACCAGATTACCAACTTCTTCATCACCGGCAGAAATTGCTGCAACTTTTGCGATCTGCTCTTTGCCCTTAACCTTCTGGCTCATTTCCTTTAATGCCTCAACAGCGGCATCTGTTGCCTTCTTCATACCACGTCTTAACACGATCGGATTTGCTCCTGCTTCCAGGTTCTTCATACCTTCCTGAACCATAGCCTGTGTTAAAACAGTAGCGGTAGTTGTACCATCACCGGCTACATCATTGGTCTTGGTTGCAACTTCTTTTACAAGCTGGGCACCCATGTTCTCAAATGCATCCTCAAGTTCCACTTCTTTTGCGATTGTTACACCATCGTTTGTGATCAGTGGAGCACCAAAGGATTTATCTAGTACAACGTTACGTCCTTTCGGTCCTAATGTTACACGAACGGTATTTGCTAATTTATCGACACCTGCACCAAGTGCTGCTCTGGCGTCTGAACCATATTTGATCTCTTTTGCCATGACTACAATAACCTCTCTTCTTTAAAATTCAGCCTATAATTTCCAATTTATAAAAACTACTCAACAATTGCAAGAATATCATTCTGTCTTACGATAATGTACTCTTCCCCATCAAGTTTTACTTCTGTCCCTGCATATTTGGAATAGATTACTTTCTGGCCTTCTTTTACCTGCATAACGATTTCTTTGCCATCGACTACTCCGCCAGGACCTACAGCGATTACTTCCGCTTCCTGTGGCTTCTCTTGTGCTGCTCCCGGTAATACGATACCGGATGCGGTAGTCTCTTCTGCTTCTAACTGTTTTAATACTACTCTGTCTGTTAATGGCACTAATTTCATTACAAATAGCCTCCTTTTCGTCTTTACTAGCACTCACTTTATTCGAGTGCTAACTCTTTCTGTAAATAAAATATCACTGTTGTTTTTCATTGTCAACAGTGATACTCAATTTTTATATTTTTTTTAGATTCCCGGAATTCACTTTCTTTGTATGCTTTATTATTTCATCGTACTGTGCATACATTTTTTGTGTTTCGTTTTCAAGTGTATAATAATGAAAAATATACGGCACAAGAAGCACAAGGAGCAGCATGGTAAAACCATAGAGTGTCATGATCCCCGTCAAAAGCGGAGCAAACAACGACAGTACCGTTATCACAGCAAATGTAACCGTTACAATCAGATGAATCAGACGTTCGTGCTGGAAAAATTGAATTTGAATGAGCAATTGCTCTTGT
>ERZ827450.823-NODE-823-length-38580-cov-3.805866_pt1 | contig 38580 bp, 18 predicted proteins | sample MGYA00519773_ERZ827450 | MGnify/ENA primary metagenome ERZ827450 (study PRJEB31778, sample SAMEA3449306) | human gut metagenome | biome: human gut; feature: human-associated habitat; material: faeces | place: United Kingdom | collected 2010/2012 ...
CGGCCCGCCGTGACGGGAAGCCGCAGGCCCGTGGTCTTGGTCGAGAACGAATCGCCCTCCTTGTTGCCCTTGGTCAGTTTGCGCAGTTCGCCGATGGCCACGTCGAGCTGCTGCTCCTGCGATATTTTGCGCTGGAGGGCCGTTTTCTCCTTCTGGGAGAGCTGCCGGATGCTGGTGCGGGCGTTGCGGGCGTCGCGTTCGAGCTTCTGTTTCTGGGCTTTCAGTTTGAGCGTTACCGAGTCGAGCGACCGTTTGCGGCGGTCGAGCAGCTCCTTCTCCTCGGCGACCTGCTTCGAGAGCGCCGCGATGTCCTGCAGTTTGCGTTCGCGCATCGACGCCACTTCCCGCAGGTTGGTGAGCTTGCGGGCCATGTCGGCGAAGTCGCGCGACGAGAAGATATAGGTCAGATAATTGTTGTGCCGGTAGTTGCGATAGGCTTCGCGCACCATTTCGGCGTATTGGGTACGGTTGCGGTCCAGCGATCTGCCGAGGTCTCCGGCGACGCTGTCCGTGCGGTCGATCTCCCCGCGCAGCAGGCGGGCCTGCTTCTCGGTCTCTTCGAGCAGCTGGTTCCGCGAATCTATCTGGCGTGCCAGACGCCGTATGCGCTCCTCGGTGGCGGCGCGGCCCTCCTTGAGCTTCGAAATCTCCCGCTCCTCGGCGGCGATTTTCTGCTCCAGTGCCGCGATAACCCGCTTCTGCTGTTCGATCTTGCGGTCGGCCTGAGCGGAGGCCGCAAGGGCGGCGAACAGCAGGAAAAGGGTCAGTATGCAGCTTTTCGTCGGCTTCATCGCATTTGCAGGGTTACTCTTTTTTCGCTTTGCTTTCCGTTATCCGGCGTTCGATGCGCCCGGCGTCGTAGCCCTTTTCGAGGGCTTTGCGCCAGTATATCTCGGCCATGAAATTCTCGCCCAGCGCCTTCAGTATGTCGCCGTAGTGGACCAGCAGCGCGGCGCTTTCCTGTGCGTCGAGGGCGACGGCCTGCTGCATGATTTTCCGGGCTTCGTCCACACGTCCCAGTTTGAAGAGCACCCAAGCGTGGGTGTCGAGGTAGGTGGGGTTGTTGTCCGTGAGGGCCGTGGCGCGGCTGGCCATGGCGAGCGCCTTTTCCAGATCGCGCTCCTCAAGCGAGAGGAAATAGGCGTAGTTGTTCAGCACCATGGCGTTGTCGGGATCGTAGCGCAGGCTCCTGTCATAGGCTTTGTAGCACTGCTTCATGGCCGAACGGAACGAACCCTTGCGGCTGATGAGCACGAAATCCTCTTCGTCGCCGGACTCCCCCGCCGCGGCTTTCTGGTGCCATGTGTCGCCGATCAGCCCCCAGATCGCGCCGCGCAGCGAATCGGTGCGGGCGTAACGGAGCGACTGCTGATAGGCTTTTATCGCTTTGTCGTACTCTTTGGTGTAATTCAGCACGTGGCCTTTCGAGAGCTGGAAGTCGATCTCTCCGGGGAAAAGCTCCAGCGCCCGGTTGATGTAGAGGGCCGCCGAGTCGGGATGCTGGAGATAGCTCTCGATGTCGATCACCGACCGGTAGTAGCTTTCGACGGGCGGCTGGTCGTCGAGGTGGAGTTTGTAGAGCGCCAGCGCCTGCTCCAGTTCGCCTGAGGCGATCAGGTGCTTGGCGTAGAGTTCCACCACGCGCCGGTCCTGCGGATAGCGCACGGCCAGCGTCGAGGCCAGCGCGTTGAGCTGGATGTAGTATTCGCGGTAGAACCGCATGTCGGAGGTGAGCTGCTCGAAGCGTTTGATCTTGGCGTCGAGCGGCATCTGGTCCGAGTCGAAGAGCCGCTGGGTGACGTTGAGTACCGACCGGTAATCGCGGCGGCCGTTGTAGTAGTCGGCCAGCGACATCAGCGTGGCGACGTCGGTCGAGTCGATCTGCATGGCGCGGTCGTACTCCGCCATGGCCAGCGAGTCCTTGTTCAGAATCGCATAGAGGTCGGCCAGCACCACATGGTGCTGCGCTTCGTAGGGGGCGGCTTCGACCATGGCCTTGGCCTCGTCGACGGCTTTGTCCAGCTGCCGCGTGGAGATCAGCAGTTGGCGTTTCATCGCGCTCAGCATCGGGATGCGCCCGAAGCGGAGTTCCGCCGAGTCGAGCGTGGCGATGGCCGAATAGGGCTGCTGGACCTGCTCGTAGAGCGCCGCCAGAAGCCGGTAGTTGTCGGGGTTCTGCGGATCTGCGGCGCGCAGGCGCTTGTAGACGCCGAGGGCTTCGGGGTAACGCTGGGCGAAGATCAGGGCCTGTCCGAGGAACTGGTGATACCATTTGTTCGTCGTGTCGAGCCGGTAGGCGCGGCGGGCCAGCTCCACCGCCTCGTCGGGCGTGGAGTACATGCCGTTGGTCGCCATTTCGTAATAGGCCGGCGCGTAGGTCGAATCAGCGCGGATCGCTTCGGTGAGAAATTCCCGCGCCCGGACCGTATCGTGAAAAATGGTATTCTGTTTGATGCCCTCGGTATAGAGCCAGACGCTGCGCAGCGAATCGGGGTAACCGCCGAGTACGGTCGCGGCGGGACCCTTCCCCGCGGCGAAAGCCGTGCAGAAGAGTACGCAGAGTGCCGTTGTCGCTGTCAGACGTTTCATGGATCGCGGTTTTAGAGTGCCGTGTCGAACTGGTGGAGGAACCGCACGTCGTTTTCGAAATAGAGACGCAGGTCCTTCACGCCGTATTTGAGCATTGCGATGCGTTCAATACCCATGCCGAAGGCGAATCCCGAATATTTTTCGGGGTCTATATTGTTTGCTTTCAGTACGTTGGGATCGACCATGCCGCAGCCCATGATTTCGAGCCAGCCCGTGCCCTTGCAGACCGGACAGCCCTTGCCGCCGCAGAGGTTGCACGACACGTCGACCTCGGCCGACGGTTCGGTGAAGGGAAAGTACGACGGGCGCATGCGGATCACGGCCTGCTCGCCGAAGACCTCCTTGGCGAAGTAGAGCAGCGACTGCTTCATGTCGGCGAACGAGACGCCCTCGTCGATGTAAAGTCCTTCGATCTGGTGGAAGATGCAGTGCGCGCGGTACGAAATGGCCTCGTTGCGGAACACGCGGCCCGGGCAGATGACGCGGATGGGCGGTTTCTGACGCTCCATCGTGCGGACCTGGATCGACGAGGTGTGCGTGCGCAGCAGGATGTCGGGGTCCTTCTCGATGAAGAACGTGTCCTGCATGTCGCGTGCCGGGTGCTCGGGCGGGAAGTTCAGGGCCGAGAAGACGTGCCAGTCGTCCTCGATCTCGGGTCCGTCGGCCACGGTGTAGCCCAGCCGCGAAAAGACCTCGACGATCTGGTTTTTCACCAGCGAGATCGGGTGGCGCGAACCGAGGTGCTCGGCCGTGCCGGGGCGCGTCAGGTCGCCCGACGACGAGGCCTCGTCGGCCGCGGCGTTCTGCAACTGCTCGCGCAGCGCGTTGATGCGCTCCGTGGCCTCGTTTTTGAGACGGTTCAACTGCTGGCCCAGTTCGCGTTTCAGTTCGGGGGCTACCGTCTTGAACTCCTCCATCAGGGCGGTCAACTCGCCTTTCTTGCCGAGGATCCGGATGCGGAACTCCTCGATTTCGGCGGCGGCTTTCGGCTTAAACTCCTCGACACGTCGCAGGAGTTCATTGATTTTGTCAGTCATATTTTGATCGTGTTTCTTTTTTGTCTACTTTTGAACGACATCGTAGTAACGTGCAAAGTTATAAAAAAATTGAGATATGTTGCGTAAAATCGGCTCATTTGTCGGGATGCTGCTGCTGGCGGCGCTCCCTGCTGCGGCCCAGAAGGTAGGGGTCGTGATGAGCGGCGGCGGCGCGAAGGGGCTTTACCACATCGGCGTCCTGGAGGCGCTCGAAGAGAACGGCGTGCCGATCGATTATGTGGCCGGGACCTCGATGGGTTCGATCATCGCCGCGATGTACGCCGCCGGTTATTCCCCGGCCGAAATGCGTGCGATCGTCAAATCGGGGGTGGTCAAGGAGTGGGTCTCGGGGCGCATCGACCCCAACAAATACATGGCCTATTACCGGCAGGTGGGGAGCAATCCCGCGTTCTTGAGCCTGCGCATCGACGTCGAGAGTCCCTCCGGGAAGCGGCTGCGCGTACCCCGGAACCTGATCTCCTCGACGCAGATTGACATGGCCCTCACGGAGCTGTTCGCCCCGGCGACGGCCGCTGCGGACGGTGATTTCGACCGCCTGATGGTTCCGTTCCTCTGTGTGGCCAGCGACCTGAACCACCGCGGGCCGGTGGTCCTGCGCGAGGGGGATTTGAGCGAGGCGGTCCGCTCGTCGATGTCCATTCCGCTGGTGTTCAAGCCGATGGTGAAAGACTCGATGCTGCTCTACGACGGCGGCATCTACGACAACTTCCCGTGGAAACCCCTCGACGAAGATTTCCGGCCCGATCTGATCGTCGGCTCGATCTGCACCGAGGGCAACACCCCGCCCAGCGAGGAGAGCAACATCATGGACCAGGCTTTCATGCTGGCCATGCACGATACCGACTACACGCTGCCCGAGGAGCGCAGCGTCACGATCCGCCGCGCCGTGGGGGTCAACATGCTCGATTTCGACCAGGCCGAGGCGATTATGAACGCAGGTTATGAGGACGCCGTGGCGGCCATGCCGCAGCTGTTGGAGAAAGTCGCCGAACGCCGCGACTCGGCCTACTACGCCGGGCGTCGCGAGGCGTTCCGCGCCAAGTTTCCGCCGCTGGTCTTCGACGACTACAAACTCGAAGGGCTGAAGCGCGCCCAGCGGGAGTATATCCGCGATTTCGTGCAGGTGGACCGCCGCACGCCGGGCATTCAGCGGCCGATGGGCTTCGAGGAGCTGAAAGACAATCTCTTCGAGGTGCTTGCCGGCGGCGATTTCACGATGGACTTCCCCACCGTGCGCTACGACTCCGTCCGGGAACGTTATTCGTTCGAGGCCAAGTTCGGCACGCGGCCCAATTTCAAGATCATCCTCGGGGGAAACATCTCCTCGACGGCCTTCAACCAGGCCTATATCGGCATCAATTACAAGAACATCGGCCGCGTCGCGCAGCAGTTGGGCGCAGACCTCTACCTGGGGCCGATCTACACCTGGGGAGCGATCGGGGGCCGGACGGATTTCTACGCGTGGAAGCCGATATTCCTCGACTATTCCTACAATTTCGCGGTCCGGAATTTCCGCCACGGCTATTTCGGTAACGTCACCAAGGTCCGCAACGCCCAGCAGGTCAAGAACAGCGAGAGCTTCTTTTCGACGGGCGTGGGGATGCCGCTGACCCACCGCAGCCTCCTGACGCTGCGCGCCAACGCCGGACACATCAACTACCGCTACGATTCGGACGTGCTGTTCGCCGACGACACCGACCATTCGCGCTTCTCGTTCTTCGGCCTGCGGGCCGGGGTCGCCCGCAATACGCTCGACAAGTTCCTCTATCCCCGCCGCGGTTCCGAACTGCATCTCTCGGCCATCTATGTCGCCGGACGCGACAAATACCAGCCTTACGATGCGAAAGACTTCATTTCGCGCGAAACCCGACAGTGGATCGGAGGGCGTTTTTCGTGGGACAAGTTCTTCGATGTGCCGGGCGTCAGCTGGTTCTCGTTCGGTTTGAACGTCGATGCCGTGTGGACCAACCACCCGCGGTTCCGGACCGAATCCGCGACCCTGATGTCGATGCCCGACTATGCGCCCGTGCCGCATGCCCGGATGATCTACATGCCCGATTTCCGGGGCAAACGCTTTGCGGCGTGGGGCCTGATGCCGACCTTCGACCTGCTGCCCAACTGCTTCTTCCGGACGGGGTTCTACACCATGTTCCGTGAAAAACGGGACTTCAACCCCCTGAAGAATCCCGACGAGCGCTGGCATTATATCGCCGAGGCGTCGCTGGTCTACCACACGCCGATCGGTCCCGTGAGCCTCGCGCTGACGAAATACGACCTGAAAAACTGGCGCAACATGTACCTGACCTTCAATTTCGGGTATGCGATTTTCGCCCCGAAAGGGACGTTCTATTGATCGCGAGGCCGGTTTCGCCCTCCTGTAAAAACGATGCCCGGATGCACATGCTGCATCCGGGCGTCGTTCATTCAGCGATCAGGGCCGGCGAGTATCCGGGGTCGATCTCCATCCGGCAGCCGCCCTCGACGGGGCGGAAACGCACGTCGGTGATATACATTTCCCGCGGATGGATCGCGCCTTTGCTTTTGTGGGCATGGAAAACGATCTTCAGGTTGCCCGCCTTGTCCCGGAACAGGGCGCTGTGCCCGACGCCGACCAGTTCGCCGGGATTCTGCAACAGCGGATTGCGGTCGTATTTGGTCCAGGGGCCCAGCGGCGAGTCGGCCGTGGCGCAGCCGATGCCGTAGAAGGGACTTTCGTAGCTGTTGGCCGAATAGGTCATGTAGTAAGTGCCGTTCCGCCGGATCACGAAGCAGCCTTCGTTGACGCGGGGCCAGACCTTTTCCCACTCCTGCGAAACATGGATGCAGGGGCGCATCGTCTCTTTTTTCAGCGTCGTGCAGTCGTCTTCCAGCTCGACGACCCAGATATTCAGCCCGTCGTTGAACCGGTCGAAATACATGTACGCCCGGCCGTCGTCGTCGATGAACAGCGTGTTGTCGATGCACTTTTCATCGGCGATCATCGGTTGCCGCTTCTCCTGTACGAAAGGACCCAGCGGCGAGTCGGAGGTGGCGACGCAGATGTGCTCTTCGGCCGTGAAATACATGTAGAATTTGTCATTCAGCCGGTAGACCTCGGGCGCCCAGAACCATTTTTCGCCCCAGACATCCGTGCGGTGCAGGGCCAGTCCGTCGCGGGCGTTGCCTTTGGCCCTCTCCCACGTGGAGAGGTCGCGGGATGTCCACACCTCGATGCCGCTTCCGGCGCCTGTGCCATAGGCGTAATACACCCCGTCGTAAAGCAGGATGAAAGGATCGGCCAGGGGCACTTTCCGGAGGTTTTGCGCCGCACAGCAGGCGATGGCGAACAACGTCGCGATTAATGGAAGCAATCGTTTCATAGGTCGTAAGATTTAAGGTTGGGACCGGGGATGAGGGCCGCGGACGAACGGGCTTCGGAGTCTCCGGACCCTGCAAAGATAGGTGTCCGGCCCGGCGCAAAATGGAAAAATATTTCCATAATGTATAACTCTTTGATCAATTGCGGCCCATCGGGTGACGGCATGGCTGAAAATCGGATAAAACGAATAATTTTGTCGGAGTACGCGCCAAATGGCATTTTACGACGGATTCAAACCATTCAAATAACCTGTATGAAAAAACTGCTCATCTTCTTCCTGCCGGCGATCCTGCTCGGATGCGACTCGCCTGCATATCGTAATCCGCTCGACGTTGCGTTCGGCGACCCGTTCATCCTCCACGCCGCTGACGGAAAATTCTATATGTACGGAACGAGCGGCGACATCCGGGGTTTTCGCGTCTGCGTCTCGGACGACCTCGTTACCTGGCAGAAGGGCGATGTCGTCTACGACGGCAATGCCTCGGCATGGGGAACCGACTGCTTCTGGGCGCCCGAAGTGTATGAACGCGACGGCCGCTATTACCTGTTTTTCAGTGCCAACTGGCGGCATAACCCGAACGGCGACCTCGAAACGTTCCGCATCGGGGTGGCGGTTGCCGATTCGCCGTCGGGTCCCTTTTCCGACCTGTATGACCGTCCGGTGTTCGATCCCGGCTATCCGGTGATCGACGCCAACGTATTGTGGGACGATGACGGCCGGGTGTATCTCTATTATTCGCGCTGCTGTTACAAGCATCCCGTCGAAAGCGAGCTTTCGGCGTGGGCGCGCGACAAGGGGCTTTTCGACGAGATCGAGGAGAGCTGGGTGTACGGTGTGGAGATGAAGCTCGATTTCAGCGGCGTCATCGGCGAGCCGGTCGCTCTGCTGACGCCCCCGCAGTCTGCCTCCGACCCGCAAACCGGGTGGGAGAGCCGTTCGGTCACCGCCGGAGAGGTCAACCGGCGCTGGACCGAGGGGTCGTACGCCTTCAAGGAAAACGGGACCTATTACATGATGTATTCCGCCAACTTCTACGGCGGGCAGCATTATGCGGTGGGCTATGCTACGGCCGGTTCGCCGCTGGGTCCCTTCGTGAAATCGTCGGACAATCCGGTCCTCGAGAAGAATGCGGACAAGGGCGGCGAGGTCACGGGAACGGGGCACAATATGGTGTTGAAGCTTCCCGGCGGCGGGATGTACTGCGTCTACCACGGCCGGACGGCCCCGACGGGCGATGTGCGCATGGTCTTCATCGACCCGATGGAGGTGACCGAAGACGGTCGTCTGAAGGTCTTCGGCCCGACCACCTCGCCCCAGCCCGTACCCGTGTGGACAAAGGGCCTGTGAGGGGGCGGCTTTCCTGCGAATCGGCGGGGCGTCCCGTTCTCTGGGTGACTGCGGCCTGATACGGACAGAGCTGTAACTTTTCAGGTTACAGCTCTGTCCTTTAATGGGAGCGGGGATCAGTCCGTCAGCGTCAGTTTCACCTTTTTGTCCTTTACGAGGATGAAGTAGTCGCCCGGTTCGAGGAACCGGTTGCCGTCGCCGTCCGTGAAACTCAAATCCTTTTCGGGGTCGATCTCGAACCGGAACGTGCGGGTCTCGCCGCGGCGGATCGGCTGTTTCTCGAAGTGTTTCAACTCCCTGACGGGGCGTGAGATGCGGCACACGGGGTCCGATATGAACCAGTGAACCGTCTCGGCGCCGTCCATGCCGCCCGTGTTGGTCACGGAGACCTCGACCGTCACCTTTTCCCCGCGGCGCAGCGTGGTTGCCGACGGGCGCAGGTCGCCGTATTCGAACGTCGTATAGCTCAGGCCGTGTCCGAATTCATAGAGCGGCGTGCTGGGGATGTCCTGATATTTGCCCTGATGGGTGCGGCCGCTCTGGCGGCGGTTGTAGTAGATCGGAATCTGGCCCGTTGAGCGGGGGAACGTCATGGCGAGGCGTCCCGAGGGGTTGATCCTCCCCGACAGAATTCCCGCCAGGGGGTTTCCGCCCCGGATGCCGGGCTGCCACATCTGCACCATGGCCCCGCAGAGGGGTTCGAGGCGGCACAGCTCCAGCGGCCGGCCGCTGGACAGGACCAAAACCAGCGGTTTTCCGGTCTGGGCCAGTTCGGCGGCCAGCTGCTCCTGGATTTCGGGAAGCGCGATCGTCGAGCGCGAGGCGTTCTCGCCGCTCCACTGCTTTTTCTCCCCGAGGCAGAGGACCACCACGTCGGCAGCCGCGGCCGCGGCGACAGCCTCACGGAATCCGGAGCGGTCCTCGCCGTCGAAGTCGCAGCCCCGGGCGTAGAGCAGTTCGGCGCGGCCCCGGTATTCGTTTTCCAGCCCGGCGAAGAGGCTCACCGCGTCCTCTTCGCGGCCGTGTGCCGACCACGCGCCGAGCAGGTGCAGCCGGTTCTGCGCCATCGGGCCGATGACCGCGATGCGGCGGGCGGCTTTCAGCGGCAGCGTGTTGTTCTCGTTTTTCAGCAGCACCATCGACTCCTCGGCGAGCCGCTCGGCGACGGCGAGGCTCGCGGGAAGCAGGAACCGGTCCGTCTCCTCCGACTCCGGGGTGTAGGGGCGTTCGAACAGCCCGAGCCGGAATTTCAGCCGCAGAACGCGCCGCACGGCCTCGTCGAGTTTCTCCTGCGAGACCTTGCCTTCGCGGACCAGGGCGGCCAGATGGACGTCGTAACAGCGGTTCATCATGTCCATTTCGACACCCGCGTTGAAGGCCTTTTCGGCGGCCTCCTTCCGGTCGGCGGCCACGCCCTGCGAGCGCAGCTGCTCGATGGCGGCCCAGTCCGAGACGACGAATCCGTCGTGCGCCCAGCGCTCCTTGAGCACCTCGGTCAGGATGTAGGGATTGGCCGTGCCGGGCGTTCCGCTGATGTCGTTGAAGCAGCTCATCACCGTAGCGGCTCCGGCCTCGATGCCCGCCTGGTAGGGCGGCATGTAGGTGTCCCAGAGCGTCTGACGCGAGATTTCGGTGTAGACGTAGTCGCGGCCGGCCTCCGAGGCGCCGTAGCCGACGAAATGCTTGAGGCAGGCGGCCACGCGGCGGGAGTCGGCGAGGTTGTCGCCCTGGTAGCCTTCGACCGCCGCCACTCCGTAGACGGCGTTGGCGTAGGGGTCCTCGCCGTAGCCCTCCGAGACGCGGCCCCAGCGGCCGTCGCGCGCCACGTCGATCATCGGCGAGAAGGTCCACTCGACGCCCGACATCCGCGCCTCCTGTGCGGCCACTTCGGCGGCCTGCTTCACCAGTGCGGGATTCCACGAGCAGGCCTGGGCCAGCGAAATGGGGTAAGTGGTGCGGAAGCCGTGGATCACGTCGTAGCCGAACAGCACGGGGATTCCGAGCCGCGACTGCTCGATGGCTTTTTTCTGAAGCCGGTTGCGCAGTCCGGGCGAGGTGTCGAAGTAGATGAGCGAGCCGATCTCGGCGGGAATCTTGTCCACCGGATCGGCCACGTTGTTGGCGTTGTCGTTGCGGCCGAGCGTGTACTGGTTGAGCTGCATGACCTTCTCTTCGAGGGTCATCCGCGACAGCAGGTCGCTGACGCGCTCTTCGACGGGGCGTCCGGCGTCCTTGTAGGCGGGCTTTCCGCTCCCGTTCCGGGCCTGCGCCCCGAGGGCGGCGGCCAGCAGCAGAGCGATAACGGTTATTTTTTTCATAGGTTGTGCTTGTTATTTGAACACGGGTTTGTCCGAGAGGCGCATCGTTGCGCCGGGGTCGTTGTTTTTGAGGTCGAAAACCACGATGCGGTTCCCCTTTTCGGCGAGGATTTCGGCCGGAATGAGGATCGACTGCTGTTTCTCCTCGTCCCAGAACGAGCCGAGGTAGTGGCCGTTGATCCACACCTCGCCCATGCCCCATCCCGACACGTCGAGGTAAACGGCTCCTTCGTGCGCCGCACGGTCGAACTGCCCGCGCCGGAAACAGGGCGTGTTGCACGGGCCGAGGGCTTCGAACTCGAGGGTTTCGGGATCGGTGTCGCGCACTTCGAGCGGGGTGATCGTCCAGCCGGCGATCGTTTCGCCGCCGAGGCGGGCTTCGCCGAAGAGTCCTTTCGAGTTGTCGAGAATCTCCGGGCCGTAGGTGATGCGGCCGATGTTTTCGACATAGAGCTGCAATGTGTGCCGGCCGGGTTCGGCCTTCAGAGTCAGCGTTTTGCGGTTGTCGGTCAGGGCTCCCTGAAACACGCCGTCGAGGTAAACCGCGGCATAGTCCCGCACGTTCTCCAGTTCGAGCGCGGCCTCCCCTGCGGGAACGGTGATTGCGGCCTGGTAGAGGACGTATCCGAATTCCACCCCCACATCGCCCATAGGAAGCAGTTCGTCGGACTCGCAGACCTCGCCGTAAATCTGCGTCAGAGGGGCGTATTCGGTCATTTTCAGCTCCTGCGCCCCTGCCCGGAACAGGCCGGGCAGCAGGCAGCAGAGCAGTAGACAGATCTTGTTCATAATCGTGCGGTTTTAGCGCATGAAGGAGGTGATGAACGACTCGTCGAGTGTGACCTCGGGAGCGAACCGGTCGCTGCGGACGTAGCGGTCGATGCTTTCGAGCAGCTGGCGCGTGGCGGGGCGCTGGTCCATCTTCTTTTTCGTGTCGACCGCCAGAACGAGCAGTTTGCCGCCGCCGACGCGGGCTTCGAAGCCGATGCCGAGTTTTTCGTTGTTGTCGAAGCTGTCGATCACCTGGATGAAGGGCCGCAGCTGGCGCGGGGTCTGCTGCATCTCGATCACCTTGGCGTTCTCCAGAATGTCCCACCACTGCCAGTCGGTGTGGTACGAGGTCGGGAAGTCGGCGAACACGGGTTCCTCGGCGTGAATCAGACAGCCGATGGTCATCGGCGCCCAGGCGAACATGATCGGGTTCCAGAAATGGTTGTGGAAGGTCGATTTGCGCCCCTTGACCTTGTTCGGCGCGGGGGTCAGGACGACCTTCTTCCCCGCGGCGAGGTGCTGTTTGGCCTGCTCGCCGAACTCCGTCGTGTAGAGCACCTCCGTATCCGACTGCATCAGCTGTGCGTTGCGCGGATAGACCCAGATGTCCCAGCTGTTGCTTGTCTTTTCACCGACGTTCAGGTGCACGGTCAGCTTCTGCGGGCCTCGCACCTTGCCGAGCGGAGCGGAGAACTCCCCGACGGGGAACACGCCGTCGGTGCCTACGGTCTGCGATTTCAGACTGCCCTTGGCGATGGCTTTCCCGCTGCCGTCGGTGATCGACCAGCGGATTTTCGCATTTTTGAGCGCCGCCGCGCCGAAGTTGTAGACCTCGGCCTTTGCCGTGAAGGTTTCGTCTTCGAACCAGGCGCTTTTCGGGTAGCGGAGCAGCGCCACGGTCGGCGCGCAGAAGGCCCGCCAATCCTCGGGCGTCACCAGGCCCTTGGAGTCCCAGAACGGATCGAGCACACCCACCGGGGCGTAACCCTGGCCCGGGAAGTCGTTGAGCGACAGGAGCTGAAATCCGGCCGATTTGGACGAGCGGAGCAGCGCCTCGATCACGGCCTTGTACTCCACGACGGTCAGCGCGCCCGAGGCCCGGAAGAAGTCGTGGGCCTGATCGCCCATGCCGTTGGCGGTGAGCATCTCGCGCCACAGTTCGAAGTTTCGGGCCTCGACCGGTCCCGTGTATTTCCCGATCTCGCGGAAGTCGGGATAGACGCACCGCTGGCCCGACTCGTGGGAAATTACCGGAACGTCCACGTCCGACTCCTTGCTGCGGTCCCAGTCGGTCGAGGGCCGTCCCTCGTAGACCTTCACGGGGCCTTTGTTGGTCTGCTGCGAGACGTAATACTGGTCGGACGGGACGCGCGTGCGGGCCGTCGAACCGCTGTACAGATGCCGCGTGTCGAGTTTGCGGCCGTCGGCGGTCAGCTCCTCGATGAAGTCGAAGTTGCCGGTGATCTCGTTGCCGTTGCAGTAGAGGACGAACGAGGGGTGGTTGCCGTACTCCTTGAGGATGGCGCGCATCTCGCGGCGGAAGAAGTCGTAGCGCGCTTCGTCCGGCTCGGCGTCCTTGCCCCACATGGGCATCTCGACTTCGAGGTAGACGCCGTGGCGGTCGGCCATGCGGAAAGCCGCGGCGGGAGGGCACCACGAGTGGAAACGGATGTGGTTCAGTCCGTAGTCCTTGACGATGCGCATGATACGCTCCCATTCGGCGTCGCAGACCGGGGCGTGGCCCGTTTTCGGGAACACGGCGTTCTCGACGGTTCCGCGCAGGTGGAGCGGCCGGCCGTTGAGCAGGATGTGGTTGCGGCCCTGCGCCACTTCGCGCATGCCGAACGTCGCCGACTTCTTATGTTCGAAGGACTCTTTTCCGGTGCCGGTCAGCAGCGTGCACTCCACGGTGTAGAGGTTCGGGTTGAATTCGTCCCAGAGTTTCGCCTCCCGGCCCAGCGCGACGGTTTCGGTCAGGTCCATCTCCTCCGCTTCGCTGCCGACAGGTACCTCCTTCGTTACGTGCAGGCCGTTGCCCGAGACGGTGAGCAGCGCCTTTCCTTCGAAAGGCTTTTTCGTGCGGTTGTCGATCTTCAGGCGCACGTCGACGCTGTTCGTCGCGAGGTCGGGATACAGCTGCATGTCGTCGATGTAAACGGGGTCTACGGCCACGAGTTTCATCTCGCCGAGGATGCCGTTCCAGTTGATCTGCGTGAACTCCGTGTGGGCGTGGTTCCATTTGTGGGTGTTGTACTGGAACCGGTTGTCGATGCACACCGTGATGCGGTGCGTCTTGCCCGGGGTGACGAAATCCGTCAGGTCGTGGTTGTGGGGGACGCTGATGTAGTCCAGTCGGCTCACCTCCTTGGTGTCGACCCATACCGAGCTGAGCCAGTGGGTGCGCTCGAAATAGAGGAAGATGCACTTGCCCTTCCAGTCGGCCGGGAACTCGATGTCGCGCTGATACCACGCCGGACCCATGTACTCGTAGACGCGCGTCAGGCGGTCGACATGGCGGTAGGGTGATTTGTAGCCGATTTTGTAGTCGTCGGTGATGCCGGGGAGCATGATGGTCTCCTGGAGTTGGTGGTTGTAGCGCGGCGAAAGCGATCCCCTGCGGAAATCCATCACGTCCGTCTGGAACCTCCACTCTCCCGAGAGGTCCATTTCGCGGGTCTGGGCGGCCGCCGGGGAGAGGGAGCCCAACAGCACGGCCGCGAGAAGCAGTTTTATAAACCGGTTTTTCATGTATGGTGTTGTTTTAGATTATCGTTTCAGGTGTTTGTCCGCGAATTTCACGAATTGCCGCCAGTCGTAGAGCGTGATGTCGTGGTCGCCCGAACGGACGTGGTGGCCGATGTGTCCCGACAGCACGGGCGCGTCGGTTTGGGGCAGTTCCGTTCCCGAAAGTCCCACCAGGCCGAACAACTCGTAGACCGGCGTGGCGTGGACCCCCGCGAGGAACTCGCCTTTCGGATCGGCCCAACGGTCCTCGACAGCGCTGGCGATATACACCGGGCGCGGGGCTATCAGCGCAATCAGTTCGTGCTGGTCGACGGGCAAAGCCGCCTCGTTGCCCGAATACTGTTTGAAGTTCCCGCAAAACCAATGCGGGAAGAGGCTGTTGATCCTGGCTACGGTTTCGCCGTAACAACGCCGCGACAACGCCGCGCCGCCGCATCCCGAGTCGTTCGACACGGCCATGGCGAAGCGCGGATCGACGGCTGCGGCCCAAAGGGCCGTTTTGCCGTGCCGCGAATGCCCGATGACCGCCACGCGGGAGGCATCGACATCCTCGTCGGTTTCGAGGTAGTCCATCGCGCGGCTCAAGCCCCAGGCCCAGGCCGCGATCGTGCCCCATTCATCGGGGGCCGGTTTGGTCTGCCCCTCGCGGTAAAAGAGCGGGTGAACGCCGTTTTGGAAGCCGTCGTCGTAGTCGGGGTCGATGTCGCCGCGGTAAATCGTGGCGAGGCCGTAGCCGTTGGCGATCAGCATCTCGACCGGCCACCGCGATGCCGCCGCGGCGCGCGGGAACCCTTTTGCGCGGACTTCGCTGCCGCCCTCTTCGCGCGGCTTCATGCGCGAGACCGACTCCGTGACGAGCGGGTCGTCGCAGATCGTGTGGTTGCCCTTGAAATTCAGCCCCAGAAAGACCGGAACGGCGTCGGTGCGTTTGTTGGGGATATAGAGCAGGATGGTCATGAAATGTGCGTCGCTCTCGGTGAAGTAGACGGCGATCTCCCGGCGGGTGGCCATGTTGCCCAGCGTGTAGCGGTCCTCGCTCAAGACCTCGAAATGCAGTCCCTCGGGGCGGCCGGGGGCTTTTCCGTAGACCTCGCTTTCGAACAGCGACAGCAGTTCGGGACGGCGTTCCGAAATCCACGTTTCGGCGTCAGTCACCTTTTTGCCGGCGATGGTTGTCAGCGGGTCGGGCAGCGTGTAGGCCGGAACCTGCGATTCGTCGTAGTTTGTCGCGGGCATCTGCGCCCGGGCGCAGAACAGGGTCAGGCCGCAGAGCGACAGCAGCGCGTATTTTTTCACGGCGGTCATGGCTGCAATCGGCGTTTGATGCGCGTGAGCGCCTCCAGATAATAGTAGTCGGCGTAGGTGAGCGGCACGTCGACCTCCGAGGAGAAGGGATAGGCTCCCGTGCTGTGCCGGAGAATGAAGCCTCCGTTCTCACCCGCCGGAGCGGTGTATTCGGGCGAGGCCAGCGTGCGGATCTGCTTTTCGGCGAAAGCCATGTACCGCTCCCCTTCGGCTGCGGGCACGAAGCCGCTCAGCTCGACCAGTGCCGAGGCCATGATTGCGGCCGCCGATGCGTCGCGCGGCGTGGAGGCGAGGGCCGGAGCGTCGAAATCCCAGTAGGGAATCCCGTCGGCGGGCATGTTCCTGTGGTTGATGAGGAATCCGGCGATGCCGCGGGCCTGTTCGAGGTAGCGGGCGTCGCCCGTGAGGCGGTACATGCAGGTGTAGCCGTAGAGTCCCCATGCCTGTCCGCGGCTCCAGGCCGAGGAGTCGGAGAGGCCCTGATGGGTCTGCTTGAGATGGGGCTGTCCCGAGATCGTGTCGTAGGAGACCAGGTGGCAGGAGCTGAAGTCGGGGCGGAAATGGTGTTTCAGCGTCTTGTCAGCATGCGATACGGCCATGTCGCGCAGCGACTTGTCGCCCGAACGGTCGGCGGCCCACATCAGCAGTTCGAGGTTCATCATGTTGTCGATGATGACCGGATACTGCCATTTGTCGCGGTTGTGGTCCCACGAGCGGATCAGCCCTACTTCGGGTTTGAAGCGCGTCGCCAGCGAGCGCGCCCCGGTGAGCAGCACCTCCTCGTAGGACTTGTCTCCCGTGAGGCGCAGTCCGTTGCCGAAACTGCAATAGAGCATGAACCCCACGTCATGGTTGTCGGTGGTGTGTTTTTCCCGCTCGACGCGTGCGGTGAACATCCGGGCGTACTTCAGCACCCGGGGGTTGCGGCCGTTCTCGTAGACGTACCACAGCACGCCCGGGAAAAAGCCGCTGCACCACCAGCGCGAATCCGACGAGACGTCCTCGCCGTTCTCCCACGTGCGCGGCAGGCGGCCTTCGCGCGCACTGTACTTCTCGGCCATCAGCAGCGTCTGCCGCTCGGCGCCGGCCAGCGCCTTGTCCACGACGGTCTCCAGCGGTTCCCGCCCGCCTCCGGCGCAGCCTGCGAGCAGGACGCCGAGAAGCGTGTATGTCAAAAACTTCTTCATCTTCTTTTAATGTTTGTCGTAATAGGCTTTCATCAGATACCACGCTTTCTTGCGGTATCCCTGATCGGAAACCAGCCCCTTGCGGTTCCAGCCCTCCTGGTTGGCGGGGTGGAAGCGGAACGGCGAGCGGAAGTCGAACAGAATCCACGGCGACACGCCCCGCAGGTTGGGGATGTTCTCGAACATGCGCAGGTTGTCGCGGTAGAGGGCCTCCTGATACTCCTCGCTCCACGAACTGGCCACATCGGCCGGGCCGTGCTGGCCGTAGAGCGCCTCGCCGCCGAATTCGGAGATGATCAGCGGTTTGCCGCGCGCCACGTCCCACACCGCCTTGTCGGGCGTGAGGGGCCACGGGTGATACCAGCCCATGTATTTGTTGATGGCCACGACATCCAGTTCCCCGATGAACGGGTCGTCCATGACGAACAGCTGCCGCTGGCGGTCGAAACGCACCAGATCGAACGCCGCAACGATCAGGCGCGTGTCGTCGATCTCCCGACAGCATGCGATCAGGTGGCGCAGGAAGGCGTTGCGCGGCCCGGAAGGCTGCGTCTCGTTGGCCACGCCCCAAAACGTCAGGGCGCAGCGGTTCTTGTCGCGCGCGACCATCTCGCGGATCATGCGGCCCGCCTTTTCGCGGGTTGGGTCGTTGGCGAAGTCGATGCCCTGCCAGATGGGAATCTCCTCCCAGAGCAGGAAGCCCATCTTTTCGGCCAGCCGGACGATATGTTCGTTCTGCGGGTAGTGCGCCAGACGGATCATGTTGCAGCCGAGTGCCTTGGCCTCGCTGAGCAGCATCACGGCGTCGGCCTCGGAGTGTGCCCGGCCCATGCGCTGGGGGATCTCTTCGTGGAACGAGATCGACTTGAGGAACACGGGCGAGCCGTTGAGGACGATCTCTTCGCCCTCGGTGCGGATATTGCGGAACCCGATCGACTCCTCCACCCGGTCGCGGTCCGTGGAGACGATCACCCGGTAAAGTTTCGGATCGGCGGGGGACCAGCGTTGCAGTCTCCTGACCCGGAACGACGCCGAGGCCGTACCGGTCGCTCCGGCAGTGACGGTCCGGTCTACGTTCAGTTCGGGAATCTCGATCCGTACGGCCGTTCCGGCAGCGGCGCCCGCCAGCTGCACATCGGCGTCGATCCGGTCGTCGGAATCCTTGCCGAGGCGGATGAAATAGTCCCGGATAAAGGCGTCGGGCACGCTGACGAGCATCACGTCGCGCGTGATGCCGCCGTAGTTCCACCAGTCGAAGGCCATCGCCGGGATGGCGTCTGTGGTGCGGGTGTTGTTGACCTCCACGGCCAGAAAGTTGCCTTCGGGCCTGAGGCGGCCCGTCACCTCGATCTCAAAGGGTGTGAATCCGCCTTCATGGGCGCCGATCTCCTCGCCGTTGAGGTAGACCCGGCAGCGGTAGCTGACGGCTCCGAAATAGAGGAACTGCCGCCGGCCGGTCTGCTCGGGGGCGTCGAACCGCCGGGCATACCACACCGTGCCTTCGTAGTATTTCAGCTCGGGCATCTGGCAGTTCCAGTCCGAGGGAACGTCGAGCCGCAGGCCGTTGTCGAACGAATATTCGTAGAAATCGGTCTTTCCCTCCGGCCTGCGGTTGAGGTAGATCTTGTTTTTGCGGCCCTGATCGTAGAGATCGACGATGGCGTCCCACTTTCCGTTGAGCGACTGCACGTCGCGTCCGTAAACGTTGGTGATCAGCTCCTGGGCTGCGATGTCGGCCGCCGCGAGCAGCAGCAGAGCAAATGACAGGATGAATTTTATCGGTGTTTTCATTGTTATCAGGATTTGTGGTTCGTCAGCGGATCAGTTCGTAGCGGTACATCGTGTAGTCGTTGGGCGCGGGAAGTTCCACCTCCAGCGTTCCGCGGCGTCCGGTCTTCTGCACGGCGGCCTTCCCGCTCCCCAGCACCGGCGTGAGGCGCACTTTCGAGTTCTCGGGGAGCCATGTTTCGATCCGGGCCTTCCGGTCGGGGTTCTGCTCGCGGAAGAAGATCAGGTAGCCCCGCTCGCCGTCGACCGACTGGAATCCGGTCCACGAGCGGCCCGACGGTTCGTCGCCCACGGGGAGGATCACTCCGCGGTGGAAATCGTGCTGCACCTCTTTGTAGCGTTCGATCAGCGCGCCGATGCCCAGCGCCTCTTCGGGCAGTCCGCTCGCCTCCATCCAGGCCAGCGGCTGTCCGGTCATGGTCGTTGCGAAGAGGTATTCGAAACTGTAATTGGCCGGGGCGAACGGGTCGCCGGCATATTTTTCCGTGTTGCGCCATTTGTTGAGGAACTCGATCTGGAGCTTCTCCGCGGGAACGTATTTGGAGAGCATCCACAGGTTGCGCAGCGTCCAGTAGGGGTAGTAGTTCTGCCAGTCGGTGTAACGGTTTTCGAGGAAGATGTTGCCGTACTCGTTGAACATGTGGTAGCCTCCGCGGCGTCCGGCCGTGGCGTCGAGGTTGAAGACCACTCGGCCGCCCGTCCGCTCCAGCACGCGGTCGAACAGCCGCCGCAGGTTGCTTTCGGAGCGTTTGTCGGGGATTGCCAGTCCGTCGATCTTGAACGTGCGGATGCCGTACTCGTCGTAGAGACCGACGAGGGCCTGCGCGTCCTTCTCCCAGTCGGCATAGCCGTCCTGTACGCTCGGGTTGAACCAGAGGCAGATCTCCACGCCCAGTTCCCGGCCCAGCTCCACGACAGGGTGCAATCCCCGGGGGTATTTCTCCGGGTCGGGTTTCCAGTAGTCGGGATTGTCCCAGATGTTTTTGAACGACCCCTTCGCCACGGCGGAGTTGGGGCTTTTGCCCACCTGCCAGCCGTCGTCGATCTGGAAATGCGTGATGCCCAGATGCGCGGCCTTGCGGACCTCGGCCAGGCAGAACCGTTCGTTCACCTTCGTGTCCTGGCTGCGGTCGCCCCATGTGTTCATCATCACCATCTCGTCGCGTCCGGGAAGCAGCTTCCGTAAATTTTTCTGGTAGCTCCGCAGGGCCGTCAACTGTTCGAGTTCTCCGCCCGACCAGACTCCGAGGACGCATCCGTAGGCTTTCACCCACTCCCCTTCGCGGAGGTCCTTCTCCGTCACGCCCAGTCCCGTCACCGTGAAATCGCCGAACTCCGCCGTGAAGTCCCCGCCGCCATAGGCCAGTTGCACGCCCGAACCGGGGGCTTCCTTCAGGAAGAAGAATCCGCGGCCGTTCTCGGCGTTGCGGGCGAAGAGCAGGTTGCCCCGGTAGCTGTTTTTCCGGTAGGGAATGACGTCGGTTTCGAAGACCAGGTTGTTGTTCCAGTCCGTGACGTCCTGGAACTCCACGATCCGCGTATGCCAGTGGAACCCGCCGGGGTTGAACCGGTCGAGGGTCGCGGCGACCGGCTGCGACTGCATGTCGGCGGTCGATTCGATGTTCTTGCGGTCGGCGGCGTTGACCGCCCGGCTGTCGGGAAGCTGTGCGGCGGCGCTGCCTTTGAGGTAGGTGTCGCAGGCGATCGCCGGAGTGTCGGCGCAGATGCGGTAAATCCGCCGTACGTCGAGCGTTCCCAGCGAAAATTCCACGGTGATTTCCAGCCGCGCCGGATGGATGTCGGTTTCGGCGATCCGTTTCGTCGAGCAGCGTCCGCCGGTGCTTCGGGTATCGCCCGCGACCTTGAAGTCGGGCGTCAGGGAACGGGAAGTCCACACCTGTCCCGACGAAAAGTCGGTCAGGCTCTGCGTCATCAGGTTGCCGCCGTTCCAGACGAACCGGCGTTCGATCCGGGAGTTGCCGATCGTCAGGGTGTCGTTCTGCAAACGGCTGTAACAGCCCTCCTGCGGGAAGGCGGACGTGCCGCAGAGCAGCATCGTGAACAGTATCGGGAGTGTGTGTTTCATGGTCGGGATTCTATTTTGCCGGCAGGATTCTGCGCATCGTGTCGGTAAAGATCGCAGCCATCCGCTGCTGGATGTATTTGTCTTGGCCCCGCTGGGGATGCCACCCGTAGGCGACGCCTTCGATGGTTTGCGTGTCCTGGGCGTGGAGCAGGCTCTGCTGGGTCCCGGTGGCCGGGTTCGGAGTGTCTTTCGAGAAGCCGATGTTCCTGTCGAACTCCACGAGCGGCAGGCCCCACCGTGCGGCGAGGCGCCGTATGGCGGCGTTGTAGGTCGTCCGCGCGTCGTGCCAGTCGGTGCAGAGGACGATGACGGCGGGTTTACCCGATTTCGTGCCGTAGTACTTCGATTTCGGGTCGTCCTTCAGGGCGTAACACTCGCTTTGGTAGCGTTTGATGACGTAATCGAACGCCGCGGCGTAGTTGCTCCGGTCGAACGGCGTCGTGTAATCGGTGTACTTCTCTTTCAGGCCGCCCGTGGCCGAGACGTCGCGGTTGTGGACCTGCATGATGACCAGCGCATCCATCTCGTCCAGCTCCCCGGCGTTCCAGAGCGTGCCCTCGGCCATCCGGTTGGCCGTGTCGGCGATCGACTCGCCGCCGATGGCCCGGTTGAGCGCCCGGGCGTCCAGTTGCCGGCAGCCGATTTCGAACCAGCCGTTCTGCGGCGAGGCGAACGAGGCCCCGGTGAGGAGGATCGTATATTTCGCGTTCTCCTGCGCTGTGGCATGCCCCCATGCGAGGGGCAGCGCAAGCAGCAGTGTCAGTAGTTTTTTCATTGTCGTTTTCAGTCGTTGCGCAGTGCGCGGGGCGCTTTCAGAGAACCGCCCGTGTTGAATTTCTGGTTATCGGGAAGCCCCTCTTTTCTGCCGACGCCTTCGCGCATCAGCCTGCGGAGTTCTCCGAGGTGTTTCTGGTAGATCAGGCGGGGCGAAGCGTCGTATTTGCGGCACAGCGAGGCTGCCATGCCGACCACCTCGCCCATCATGCCCGTCGTGCGCATCACCCGCACCGTCCCGAGGGCCACGTGCGTCACGCTGATGTTCCGCCCGGCCATGAACAGGTTGTCCACATTGCGGGAGTAGAGACACCGGTAAGGCACGGCATGGGGATAGATGTGGATGTGTTTGGTCGCGGCCTTGAACTCCCGGCCCGGGAAGCGCACGGAGTTGAGCGAATCGGGAAAATGCAGGTCGATGTCCCACGTCGCGGTGAACGAGGCGTCTTCGTGGAAGACGTTCTTGTCGATATCGTCCTGTTTGAGGACGTAGTCGCCCAGAAGCCGCCGCGATTCGCGTTTGCCGGCCACATAGGCCACCCAGCCCAGCTCGCGGTTGCGGTACTTGGCATTGTCTTTCAGGCCGTTCTTGAGAAAGCTCCAGTTCGAATAGATCACCAGCAGGCCGTAGTCGCGGATGCGTTCGAAATCGCGGATCTGGTCGAGGTTCATGCCCGTCTCCCATTTCCATTCGCCCATCGTCACCCGCTCGCAGTTTTCGGCGTTGAACTCCACGCCGTAGCTGAACGTCGGGAACGAGGTTTTGCGGCCCGTGTCGACCGAATACCATTGGACGGACGAACCCATCGTCATCCGGTCGGCGGTTTCGGGCGCCAGCGTTTCGCCGAATTCGTCGCGGCTCTCGCGGCCCATGCGGTAGTCGGCTCCGGCCAGGAATCCGACGGTTCCGTCGCCCGTGCAGTCGGCGAAAAGCGGCGCTTCGAGCGTCGTCTCCTCCCCGGTTTCGATGTGGCGGACGATTACGGATTTTATCCGGCCGCCCTCTTTGTTCACCGCTACGGCGCGGCAGCTGGAGAACAGCTTCACGTTCTGCTCCCCGGCGATGAACGCACTTTTCTTCGCGTCCTCGTAGTTTTCGGCCGGCCGGGCGTTGCCTTCGCGCGAGTGGCCGAATTCGCGGATCATGCGGCCCAGTCCCTCGTTGGGGCCAAGCTCGATGACGCCGCCCAGATGCACGCGGATTTCGGAGCTGTTGTTGCCGCCCAGCACCGGGCGGTCGTTGACCAGAGCGACGCTGCACCCCAGCCGGGACGCCGCGGCCGCGGCGCACATGCCTGCGATGCCGCCGCCCACGACGACGAAATCGAACGATTCGGCGGTTTGCGGCGTTGCGGGGATGCCGAGCATCCGTTTGCGGAACGTAGCGAGTTCCGCGCTTCCGGACGGAGGGACGTCGCCCTCTTCGGTGGTGAAATAGACGGCGTCGCAGCGGCCGTCGAATCCGGAAAGGTCGGTCAGCGAAACGCTGACCGGACCTTTCCGGACGGAGACCTTTCCGGCGCACTGCCACATCCACTCGCTGCCCGTGCAGCCGAGCGTCGCGGACAGTTTCCGGCTGCCGACCCGGAGGGCGAACTTTCCGGGACCTTCCCCGTCGTACCAGGGGGCGACCCAGTTGAACGTCCGGACGTAGACCCGGTAGGTTCCCGTTTCCGGGAATTCGACCGTCGTCACGGCGTCCGCCACGGGTTTGCCCATGCCGTGCGCGATGAGGTAGGGCGAACCCATCTGGTCCATGAACTGCTGGTCCACGGCCCACCCGCCCTTGTCGCGGAAACTCTCGGCCTCGACCAGGACGCCGCTCCCGAAGGAGGCGGTGACGGACAGCAGCAGCGCTGCGGAAAGCAATGCAACCCTCTTCATGGTTTTTCAGGCGTTAGTTGATCTGTACTTCGTGCAGTTTCACCCAGCCTTCGGCCGTCTTTTCGTTGTTTACGGCGAGCTGGATGGCAGGCCGGTTCTCCTTCGTCGTGTCAACGATGGCGATGCCCCACGTGTATTTCCCCGCGGGAAGATCGACGGCCGGCGTTTCGAAGGTGTAGGAGAAGGGCTTGCTCTCGACCCAGGTCGAAGGCTCGCAGTCCTTGTCGACGAAGACCTTCTGCGCCTTGTCCGAAGCGTCGATCAAAGCGAAGGCCACCTTGTATTTGTAGTTCCACTGCGGCAGGTTGTTCGGGAAATAGCCCCAGCCCATGTTGCGCCAGCGCGAAGCGACCTTGACACGGCTGCCTGCGCTCACCTGGTCGGGAACGATCACCTGGTCGGGATAGAGACGGTAGCCGCCTTCGGAGACGAAGCGCTGCACGAGGCTGAAGGCATCGTTGAACCACGACTCGGTCTCCTGGCCGACACGGAAGTCCATCATGTTGACGCGGGCTTCGGCCGAGGAGTCGAATTCGCCCTGGCGGACATCTTCGGGGTGTCCCTGGCGGTAGCCGGCCGGGTCGTTCCAGTAGCTGTGGCTGCTGACGATATATCCGCCCTCCATGATGATGGGGACCTTGTAACGCCATTGTGCGGCGATTGCCTTCTCCCAGGTGCTGTAACCCCAGCTGGAGTTGTTCATGCCGAAGGCGTCGGAGCGGATGCAGTAGCCGTTGCTGATGGCCAGGGCCACGAGGCTTTCGCTGTTCGGGTTCGCCGTGCCCTGGCTCGTGGGATGGCCCAGTACGCGGTGGTAGTTGATCACCAGGGGAACCTTCGTGAAGTGTTTGGCGTAGAGCTTGGTGATCCAGTCGAGGACTTCGCGCTTCACCGTTTCCGTATTCTCATCGACAGCCGATACGTCGTCCTTGTTGTAAGCCACGCTGTGGCCCTCGCCCCACTTGCCGAGGCCGTAGCCGTCGATGAACGAGGTGTATTCCGGATCGTTGAACTCCTCGGCGAGGGCTGCGACGAACTTCTCGTAGTAGCGCTGGAAGATCGGGTCCTGCGGCATCGGTGTCTTGCGGTCGGGGTATTTCGGCTCCGACATCGCGTATTCGGCTCCGGCATCGTAGACGAACTGGGGCGTATTGGCGCCCTGGTCACGTCCGTCCACCACGACGCGGAAAGCGATGGGGAGTTTCAGCTCCCGGGCTTTCTGAACCAGTTTGTAAACCTTCGAATCGGGGTCTTTCCAGGCGTACTGCCCGTCTGCGGGATTCAGCACGGACCATTTCGTGCGGATATAGCAGGCCGAAGCGTAGTCCGCCACCCTTACGTTCTTTCCGAGCAGCGGTACGTAGATCTCCTTGTCGAAATAGGAGGGATCGTAGTCCGCGCTGACATACATCACCCAGCCGTTGAGCGGGTTGTGCAGCACTTCCGACTTGTTGTAGGCGGGCTTTACGGTCACACCGGCAACTTGGCCGCCTTCTTCGCCGCCGCCGTTGTCCTTCGAGCAACCGCAGGAAGCGGCGCAAAGAAATGCTGCCAGAAGACAGCCGGTCATCAGATTTCTCATGTGTATCATGTTGCTGTTTTTACGATTGATTGTCGTTGTAATGGAATATTGCCGTATCTTCCTGTCGGCCGGAACCCAGTCTCCATTCCGATACGGCAATATTTTTCAGTCGTGCGGTCCGGCGTTATTTGTTCCGGGCCAGGATCGTTCCGTGACGCAGATCGAAGATCAGCAGGTCGGAAGCGGGGATTGTGTAATACGAGTTGCGCGTCTCTCCGTCGGCACCTCCGTGCAGTTCGCCCACCTTGCCGAGAGTCAGCGTGAGGTTCTGCTTCTTGCCTTCTGCCGTCAGCGGACAGGTGAAGCAATAGGCATTGTTCTGGTTGTAATCCGCATCGCCGACCGAGAAATTCTGGGCTACGCAGAACTTCATGCCGCTGGAAAGTTTCGTGCCGTTGTGCTCTTCGGCGTCATAGATCAGGATCTGCGGGTCGGCGAAGCTCTGCTTCAGGTTGAGTTTGCGCACGCCCCAGCCCGTACCTGCTCCGTAGGCGTAGAGATCGAGCACTTCGATCGTTGCCTCGGGATTGGTTTCCGCACCGCTCGGGTGGAATGTGACGGACAGCGGCTTCAGGTCGGTCGCCGACGAGTAGATGCGCACCTGTTTGTTCTCCATGTCGATCAGCAGGCGGTAGTTGCCGGCGCTCGGGATATTCCACGAAACGGGGGTTTCCGTCATCTTCACGTCGACAAGCTCCCCGTCGCGGAGCGCGCCGTTGCCGTCGCTCGGAACGATGTAGTAGGTCTGGCCCTCCAGCTCGACGGGAATCTGCAACTCGCCGATGCTCAATTCGCCGTACCAGGCATAGAGGTTCGCATTCTCGACCGTCTTTTCGATCTCCGTCACGCTGCTGATGGCCGTGCCGGAAAGCGACACCTTGTCGGCATCGAAGACATCGACCTTGATCGGGGTTACGGTCACCTCCACGGTGCGCACTTCGGGCATTTCGTATGTGGGGCCGCCCGCATACTCCGCGATGACGCGGAACGCCAGCGTGAAGGTCTTGTTTACGGGCACTTTCCAGCGCTCGTTAGCCCAGTTGTTGATTTGCTCGGAGGTGTAGCTCCGGCTGAAGATGCCGTCGTCTTCGCTCGTCACGATGGCGGTGGACGAACCGAAGTTGTTGTTCAGCAGGTCCAGTTTGGTCGTGTAGGACACCAGATACTCGTCGGGCATCGGACGCGCGGGCGTCCAGTCGAAGGTCAGTACCGTAGCCGAAAGGTCGTTTTCGTCCAAAGCGATCTGGGAGGCGGAGGCGGTCAGCTCCAGAGTTTCCCGGACCGGGTCGCTGTCGTGTTCGTACGGGTCCCATTCACAGGCCCACTGGCCGAGTGCGAAAAGGGTCAGCAGCGACAGGTTGCATGCAAATTTTATCTTTTTCATAACTGTTTTTTTCGTGGTTGCTGATACGGTCCGGAATCTGCCGGACACATTCTTGTCTGATCCGCCCGGAGGCGGGGACGAAGGTTTTTAGCCTTCGTAACCTTCATATCCGGGATTCTGCGGGAAATTGCCGACATTCGCGTCGCGGATAGCCTGCGGAATGGGCCACAGCACGTGGAAATCCTGGATGAGGTCGCGCGCCTCGGGGTTGTACTTTCTCACGCGTTCGAGCAGTTTGCCCGTGCGTATCAGCGTGAAGCGGCGGCTCTCTTCGCCGTAGAGTTCGCGGATGCGCTCGTCGAGCAGGAAATCCATCGTCATCTCCTCGTCGGAAACGTCGGACACTTTGGCGCGGCGGCGCACTTCGTTCACGGCATCGGCGGCCTTATCGGGCATGTCCTGACGCAGGTAGGCTTCGGCCAGCAGCAGGTAGGTCTCGGCCAGGCGGAATTTCATGCGGTCTTTGTATGCGCCGGTAAGCTGGAGGTTTTCCTCCTTACCGAAGAAAAATTTCTTCAGCGCCGGGAAGAGCTGGGCCTGCGACCACGATTTGTCGTCGATGGGGCATTTTTGTCCCAGCTTGTTGGGCGTCAGCGGGTTGTTGTAGTACCAGTTGCGCTTGATGTTGTACTCCGAGTTGCGGATGTCGCCGTCTTCGAAGATGCCTTTTTCCTGAATATCGGGGAAACCCTCCTTTTCTCCGGCCGTCGTGGCGTTGGTTCCCTTGACGCCGATCCACCACTTCAGCGGATAGATCTGCGCCAGGCCGCGGCCGCCGAGCGAGTCGGCCAGTGCGAATCCGTCGATGGCGTGGTACTGGGGATTCCAGGCGCGGCGGGTCCAGTCGTCGGAATTCGTGCCGCCGCCGACCGTGTTGTACTGGAACTGCATGACCCAGATACCCTCGGTGTTGCCGGCTGAACGGTTCTGATTGTTTTCGACGAACATGTCGCTGAAATAGTCGCCGGGATCGTTCTTGGCGTTGCCGAAGCGGCTTTTCATCAGACTGTAATACGGGCAGTCGATCACGTCCTGGGCATTCTCCTCGGCCAGCTTATAGTCGCCTTCGGCGCCGCGCAGCAGGTACATTTCGCTCAGCAGGTGGCGTGCGGCCCACGTCGTAAGCTTGCCCTCCTTCACGTTGTCGGGATTGTCGGGAAGGTACGTCTTGGCAAATTCCAGGTCTTTGATGATGTTGCCCAGCACCTCGATCTTGGGATCGCGCGAGAACGAGAGCAGGAAGGGCTTCTGGATGGTTTCGACCCAGGGCACGTCGCCGTAGAGGTAGACCAGCGTGCGGTAGGCGTAAGCCCGGAAGAAACGGGCTTCGGCCTGGTAAAGCTGTTTGTCGGTGGGATAGTCCCAGTTGTTGTTCTTTTCGGAATAGATCAGCAGTTCGTTGGCCGAAGCGATCAGGTTGTAGGCCCAGTTCCAGTACGAACCGACGAAAAGCGTCGACGGGTTGAGCGTCATTTCGGCGAACGGAACCAGCGAACCGTCGCGGACGGTTCCCATGCGGCAGAGGTCGGTCGAAATCTGGAGCACCTCGTAGGCGCAGGCGCCGTTGTGCATGAAAGCGCCGTTTTCACCCCAGGTGTTGTATTCCGAGCGGGCGATGGCGTAGAGCCCCGTGGCTCCCACCTCGAAGCCCAGTGAACTGGTGTAAGTGTTGTCGGGGGCCAGCGAACTTTTCAGATCCTCTTCCAGGAAGGAGGTGCAGCCCGCAGCTATTGAGAGGATCGAACTCGCGATGCCGATCTTGATATAATTCATCGTTTTCATAGTCAGGTCTTGATTAGAAGGTTAAGGTTAATCCCAGTACGTAGGAACGGGCGGTCGGGAACGATGCGAACCAGGTGTTGTCGTAGTTCAGCATCTGGCGCATGTTGGAGAAGGCGCAGACGTTGTTCACGCTGAAATTCACGTCGATGGCGCTCAAGCCGATCCGGCGGACGAATTTCTGATTGACACGGTAGCCCAGCGTGATGTTGCGCAGCTGCACGTAGTTGAGCTTCTTGTAGTAGCCGTGGCTGAAGGAGGCCTGGTAACCCGGCGAAACGACCTCTGCGTCGGGGGTCTCCGGCGTCCAGTATTTCACGCCGTGGATGTAGTTGCCCGAACCGAACGTATACGAGGAGATGTTGGCCACGTTGTCCGTCATCCACTTGCCGAAGACGCCGTTGAACAGGAACGAGAAATAGAAGTCCTTGTAGGAGAAACGGTTGCCCATCGACATCGTGAAGCTCGGCTGTTTGCTGCCGATCACCTTGCGGTCTTTGGAGTCGATGACGCCGTTGCCGTCGACATCCTCCAGTTTGGCGGCTCCGGGCGTGGCTCCAGTCTGGTGGGCCACCTCCTTGCCGTCCTTGTCGATGAACGTGAACTCGTCGCCTTCCTGCCAGATGCTGATCATGTTCCAGTCGTAGTAGACCGACAGCGGCTGGCCGATGAACCACTTGTTGTTGATGTCGTCTCTGCCGTCGCCGCGCAGCGCGACGATCTTGTCGCGGTTGAGCGAGAAGGTGAAGTCGGTCTCCCACCTGAAATCCTTCTTGCGGATATTCTGCGAATGGAGCGTCAGTTCGATACCCTTGTTGCGGGTCTGGCCGACGTTGTAGAGAATCTTGCTGTAACCGTTCATAATGGGAACGGTACGCGACATCAGCAGGTCGTGCGTGTTGGAGAGGTACATGTCGATCGTACCGCCCAGACGGCCGTTGAAGAACTGGAAGTCGATACCGAGGTTGGCCGTATAGGTGGTCTCCCAACGCAGGTCGGGATTGCCGATACCGTCGCTCGGCAGGTAGGCCGAGTTGGCGGCGTCGCTGTTGTCGCCCCAAATATATTTGACACCATTGGTCGAGTAGAGACGGTCGAGCGACTGATAACGTGAAATGGCGTTGTTTCCGTTGGCGCCGTATGAGAGGCGGATCTTCAGCATGTCGATCCAAGAGGCGTTGTCCTTGATGAAGCTCTCCTCGCCGAGATGCCAGGCAACGGCAGCCGAGGGGAAGAAAGCCCATTTGTGGTTTTCAGCGAAGGCCGAGAACGAGTCGGCGCGTCCGGTGAGTGTCAGAAGGTATTTGCTGTTGAAGCCGTAATTCACACGGAACATGCCCGAAACGAAGTTCTCTTTCCAGAAAGACGAACTGATGGCGATCTTGTTCTCGGCGCCGTCCATCCGGTAGAAGCTCGAGTCGTCGTTTACGAAGCCTTCGCCGCTTTGCGAAGCGGCTGTATACTGGGCCTCCTGCATGGAGAAGAGACCTGTGAAGTCGATGTGATGTTTGCCGAAATTCCGGTCGAATTTAAGCACGTTCTCCCACGTCCAGTCCGTCGTGTGGTTGTTGGCCAGCTCGGCGCGGCCGTCGACTTTCTTACCCGTTACGGTGTTGCGGCCGTAGTAGGTTCCGTTCATCTGGCTGCGGTAGTTGTAGCCGAACTGCGACCGGAAAGAGAGCCCTTTGACCGGAAGTTTGAGATCGAGGAACCCGTTGGCCATGAAGTTGCGGCCCGTGCGTTTCTGGTCGGCGTTGACGTCCTTCATCGGGTTGGGCAGGTTCGAGTAGTCCATCGGCTCCTCGTAGTAGGCGCCGGTCTCGTCCTTGTAGATGCCGTAGGGGCTTTGCTTGATGGCATGTTCGAGGTTCGGCGTCGCACCGCCGGTCTCACGGTTCACGAACTGCGTGGTGAGACCTACGGACAGCCAGTCGTTCATTTTCTGGTTGATGCTGGCATAGACGTTCGTGCGCTGGTAATTCGAATTGTAAACCACGCCGGGGTTGTCCAGGTAGGAAACCGAGGCCATATAGGTGGTCTTCTCGTTGCCGCCCTGGAAGCTCAGCTGGTGGTCCATCGTGAAGACCGTGCGGAAGACATAGTCCTGCCAGTCGTTGGTGATGCCCTTGGCGTAGTTTACCTTCTCGCTGGCGCTGATAATCGAACCTACCAGCGGATCGAGCTGCTCGCCGCTGTAATTGTTCTTGAGCCGGCCCATGTCCTGTTTGAGGCGGATGAACTCGTTGGGACCCATGGTTTCGATGCGCTGCATCGGCTCGGCGATGGCGAGCTTCGTTTTGTAGGTGACATGGAATTCGCCCTGCGAACCCCGCTTGGTCTGGATCAGGATGACGCCGTTCGAGCCGCGCGAACCGTAGATGGCCACGGCCGACGCGTCTTTCAGCACCGACATGTTCTCGATGATGTTCGGGTCGAGGTCGGCCAGTCCGCCCGAGTAGGGAATGCCGTCGAGAATGATCAGCGGGTCGTTGCTGGCCGTCAGTGAGTTCTGGCCGCGGATCAGCAGGGTCTGGTTGCTGCCCGGCGCTTCGTTGCCGGTCGTGATGTTCAGACCGGCGACCTGGCCGACCAGACGGTCCATCAGGTTGTTGGTCGAGACCATTTCCAGCGTCTGTTTGCTGACGACGGCGAGACCTCCCGTGAGGTCTTTCTTTTTCTGCGTACCGTAACCCACGACGACCACTTCGTCGAGGGACTGGGCGTCTTCGGTCATCGTCACGTTTACGACATTCGATGCGCCGAGTTTCACTTCCTGGTCGGTATAGCCCAGACAGGTGAAAAGAAGCGTCGAGGATGCGGGAACTTTGATTTCATAAACACCTTGCGTATTGGATACGGCTCCGTTGTTGCTTTTGCCGTCCTTTACCACGACAACGACTCCCGCCAGCGGGGCGCCGCTTCCGTCGGTGATTTTACCGGTTACTTTGACGTCGTTCTGCTGGGCGAACGACGGTGTTGCAGACAGCAGGAATAAGAGGGAAATCGTCAGGCTGCCTATAAGCTTTTTGTACATGCTCATTATCATAAAAGGTTTCTTTTTGGTTAGTGCTTGTATCTCCGTTATAAAGGGATTGTCTGGAGGGGCGGGAGACACTTCGTCGCCTGGTGTGGTTTTCCGATCATCTTTTCATAGGTTTCAGGTTTTAATTTTTTAAATTTTTTATGTATTTCGAAGGAAAAGCGGACGCCGGGGACTTCGGACCCCGTATTGCAAAGGTCAATAAAACGGGGCGACCGGATGGGCGTCGTTTATTCGGAAATGGTTCCATTTCGTACGGAGGGGTAAAAAAAAGGAGCATATCCGGGCGCTGCGGGCGCTGCGCAGACCTGCGAAGAGTCCCGTCCGGACAAAATGAAACCTCCCTGCCGGTCGCGCGGGGCGACGGCGGGAAGGTTTCTGCGGGCAGATGCGGACGCTGCTCCGGCGGATACGAAAGCACGAGATATTCATAGCCGGTTCGGTCGGCTCCTTTCGTGCGGTTTGCGTCAGGATTTCTTCTTAAATTCGGATGGGGTCAGTTCGAAATGCCGTTTGAAACAGATGCTGAAATATTTGGGATTGGCGAATCCCGTCAGGACCGAGATCTCGGAGATGGTCAGGTCCGACTCCCGGAGCAGCTGGGCCGACCGTTTCAGCCGGACGTCCATGATGAACTCCTTGATCGACATGCCCGTGATGTCGTTGATCTTCTGGTAGAGGAGCGTGCGTCCGATCGACATGTCCGACACGAACGAATCCACGTTGTAGTCGCTGTTGTCCATGTTCCGTTCGATGTAGTTCATCGCCTTTTTCAGCAGTTCCTCGTCCATCGACGAAATGGTGATCTTCGACGGTTCGGCGATGTACTTCTTGCTGTAACGCTCCTTGAGTTCCTGCTGGCTGCGGATGAGGTTGGCAACCTGTTTGAGCAGGAAATCCATATCGAAGGGCTTGTCGATGAACACGTTGGCTCCGCATTCCAGTGCCTTGATCTTGTTTTCGGTGTTTTTGCCCAGAGCCGAAAGCATGATCACCGGGATATGGCTGGTCTTGATGTTCGAACGCAGCGAGCGGCATACCTCGAAGCCGTCGGCTTCGGGCATCATCAGGTCGGTGATGACGATCTGGGGGCAGATTCTCTCCGCTTTGGCGATGCCTTCGCTGCCGTTTGCCGCGGTGTATACGTTGTAGTGTTTCGACAGCCGTTGTTCGAGGTAGCTCCGCAGGTTGGGGTCGTCCTCGATGACCACGATGTTGCACGCCTTGCGGTCGTGCCGGTCGTTGGGAGCCATGACGTCGGATTCGGTCAGCAGGTTGTCGATTTCGGAGACCGTGTATTCGTACGATTCGGCGGCGCTGTCGGTCTTTTCGGCGTTGAGCGTGAAGGGCAGGACCACCGTGAACGCGACTTTCGAGTTGCCCGAACGGAGGGTGATGGTTCCGTTGAGGTTGCCGACCAGCTCCTTGACGATGGCCAGTCCCAGGCCGCTGCTGCTCTCGAATTGGGGACGGCGGTCGGAGAGGTGGTTGAACGATTCGAAGATGGCCTCCTTCTTGTCGTCGGGAATTTCCGCCCCGGTGTTGGTGACCGTGAAGGCGATGTATTCGGTGCCGGCGGCCGGCGGAGCGGACTCCGGGCGCTGGTCCTGCCGCGCCGGGTAGATTCTCACGCCGACATAACCGTTTTCCGAGGCGTACTTGATCGCGTTGGAGAAGAGGTTCGTGAAGATTTTTTCGATCACGTCGTGGTCGAACTTGGTGTAGAAACTTTCATACTGGGAGTTGAAGCCGGTTTCGATCCCCTTCTTGTTGGCGTAGAACTCGAACAGCGAGAAGATGCTGTCGATGAAGCGGATCAGATCGCCCGGCTGGCGGTTCAGGGTGATCTTCTGGCTCTCGATTTCGCGGAACTGAAGCAGTTGGCTGATCATGCGCTGGATGCGCCCCACGTTCTTCTCGATCAGGTGCACGTAGGCATTGCCCGGCGCATTGGCGGGCAGGTGTTCCTTGAGCTGTTTCAGCGGGTCGACGACCAGCGTGAGCGGAGTTTTGAGGTCGTGGGAGATGTTCGTGAAGAAGTTGATCCGGGCCTGGGTCAGCTGCTTCATGTTCTGTTCCTTGATCCGCTCCAGTTCGAGCCGCTGTTCGAAAATCTTCTTGTTGGTGAAATACCGCCAGATGAAGTAGGCCACCGCCGAGAGCAGCGCCGCATAAACGAGGTAGGCCCAGCGGGAGAGGAAGGGCGAGGGGTGCACCCTGAAGCCGAGCGCCGAAACCTCGTCGCCCCACAGGCCGTCGTTGTTGGCCGCCTTGACCTCGAAGACATAGTTTCCGGCGGGCAGGTTGAAGAACTGCACCGCCTTCTGTCCCTGCGGCAGCAGGGACCATCTTTCGGAGTGTCCCAGCAGGCGGTAGGCATACTGGTTTTTCTCGGCGTTCAGGTAGCTGTTCGCCGAGAAGCGGATTTCGAAATTCGACTCCCGGTGCGACAGTTCGATCACGTCGCCCTCGCCTCCGCGGTAGGAGAGCGTGGAAATGGCTTTCTCCAGAGGCGAGTTCTTGGCGCCGGGCACGGCCGGCCGGCTGTTGATAAGCAGGTCCGTAAAATAGACTTTTGGCTTCTGGTCGTTGTATTTGATCTTTCCCGGGGTGAAGAGGATGAAGCCGTCCGTCCCTCCGAACAGCATTTCGCCTTTCGAGGTCTTGTAGCAAGCCCGCACGTAGTAGGCCCCGCAGCGGTTCGGGATGTCGATCTGCGATTTGCGGATCACCCCGTCGGTATGGTCGTAATAGTAAAGCCCGTCGTTGGTGCTGAACCAGACATCTTTCGAGGGGGTGTCTTCGAGGATGCCGAAGACTGTTTTGCCCTCCAGCCCTTCGCCGTTCCGGTCCCTGAAATTGACGTAACTGCCGTTGCGGCGCAGCAGGTTGACCCCGCCGCCGCGGGTTCCGAACCAGATGTCGGAGTCGGAGGTGACGCAGTAGGAGCAGAGGTTGTTGACCGAATAGGGGGCCTCTGCGATGTAATGGCGCTTCAGAATCCGCCGTGTGGCGGGATCGACGACGTATGCGCCGTCGTGCCCGACGAGCCACAGGTCGCCCCGCTCGTCGTGGAACAGCGTTTCGATATGGATGCGGACGGCGTTTCCCTGTGCGTCTGTCAGCCGGACCGTCTCCACGCGTCCCGTACTCGCATCCTTGTACATCAGCTCGGCGTCCGGGTCGGTCAGCCAGATGCCCCGGTCGCCCTCCTTGGCGAAGTCATAGACGCTCAAAGGCTGTCCCGAGGCCGGATGGTTCATGTACAGGTCGGAGAAACGTCCCTGCCGTTCGTCGAAGACCCGCATTCCGCCGTTGAACGCCGAGACCAGCAGCCTGTCGTTTCCGTCGTGCCACAGCTTTTTGATCATGTTCGACGTCAGGCCGCAGCGGCTCTCCTGCGTGTAATAGACGAACCGGCCGTCGCGGCGGTCCCAGCGGTTAATTCCCCCCCCCTCCGTTCCGATCCAGAGATTGCCCTCCGAATCCTCTTCGAAACAGCTGACGATGGGATGGTTCAGCCCGCCCGGCGTGGCTTTGAAATAGTCCACGCCGTTGTCCGCGAAGGTCATGTAGGCCAGTTTGCCGCCGTATGTGCCGACCCATATCCCGCCGTCGGGATCGGGGAAGATCGACCATACCGAATTGTTGGGCAGGGAGTAGGGATAGTGGAGGTCGGAACGCAGCAGCTGCGTGCTGGCGGTAAGCGGCTCCAGCAGCAGCAGTCCCGATTGCGTCGCTACCCAGATGATGCCCTGCGAATCGAGGTGAAGCTCCTTGGCGCCGGCGGATTTCTCGTATTCGAGCGGCAGTCGGAAATACCGTCCGATCCTGCCGTTGCCGTCGCATTCGTAGAGCCCGTCCATGAGCGTGAGGACATATACCGACCCGTTGCACTCCACCACGTCGCGGATCACGCAGCTGCCGCCGCCGACGGATGCGAAGAGGACGTATTGCCCGGTCTCCCGGTTCAGGCGGTAGAGATCGCCGCCCGACGCGGCGTAAACGTACTCCTTCGTGCACACCAGCGTCAGCGTCCGCCCGGGTGCGGACATCTCCGGAGGCATCGGATAGCGGGTCACGGCGGGCAGCCGTTCGGGGCTGAACGATTCGATGCCGTTGTTGCGGATCAGCCATACCGTCCCGTCGTTGTTCGCTGTGACCGAGCCGATATTGCCCTCCAGAACGAATTCGAACTCCAGCTTCCGGTAGTTGAAGCGCAGCAGCCCTTGGTTAGTCCCTACGTACAGGCCTTTCCGGTTGTCCGTGATCACCTGTCCGTAGGACCAGTAGGAATTCGGCAAGAGGTTCGTGACCAGGTCGGTCATCCGTACGAACGACGTGCCGTTGTACATGAACAGGGCGTCGTAGCCGCTGAACCACATACGCCCGACGCTGTCCTTGGCGATGCTGTGGATGCCTCCGTAATAGGAGGTCTCGGGCATGGTGTGGAAGCGGTAGTCCGGGATGTTCAGGGCATGGAGCGCCGGAGAAATCAGCGTTGCGGCGAAAAACAGCGCCGCAAACGGAATTTTCGTATATGCCTTATGTCGGGTCATCGTTTCTTCTTTAGCACAAAGTTAAAAGAAAAAGCGAAAAATGGATGCTTCGAAGCCCGGTTTTTCGGTTCTCCGCCGCCGGACCGGGCGCGCGGCGGGGAAAGCCGGGCTGCACCGCCCGGAGACGAAAAAGACGGCAGGGAAAACTCCCTGCCGTCTTTTTTATTGAATGAAGCGTTCCGGACCGGGGCGTGATTCCGGTGGGCGTTTACCGCCCCTGAAGCCCGCTTCTCAAGCGGGCGGGCGCAGAGCTGGATCGTAAGCCAGAATGGCCCGGCACCGCCCCTGAAACCCGCTTCTTAAGCGGGTTACCAGATGATTACGCGATCCTGTTCGGGCAGGAACATCGGTCCGTCGGCGATCGAGAAGGCGTCGTAGAAATCCTGCAGGTTGCGCAGCGTGGCGTTCACGCGCCATTTGCCCAGCGAATGCACGTCGAGCTTGGTGAGACGGGCGATCTCCTCGTCGCGGATGTTCTGCGCCCACAGCGTGGCGTAGCCCAGGTAGAAACGCTGCTCGGGAGTGAATCCGTCGATCGGGGCGGGAGCCTCCCTGCCTGCGAGCGAATTGCGGTAGGCCGTGCGGGCAACGCGCAGGCCGCCCTGGTCGGCGATGTTCTCGCCGAGCGACAATGCGCCGTTGGCGAAGATCGCAGGCTGTCCCTCCTTGGCGGGCAGAACCTCGATCGCGTCGAACTGCTTGACCAGAATGTCCGTCTTGGCCTTGAACGCGGCGGCGTCCTCGTCGGTCCACCAGTTGTTCATGTTGCCGTCCTTGTCGAAGTTGCGGCCCTGGTCGTCGAACCCGTGGGTCATCTCGTGGCCGATCACCACGCCGATGGCGCCGTAGTTCACCGCGTCGTCGGCGTCGGGGTTGTAGAACGGCGGCTGGAGAATGGCGGCCGGGAAGCAGATTTCGTTGGTCGTGGGATTGTAGTAGGCGTTCACCGTCTGGGGCGACATGTGCCACTCGTCCTTGTCCACGGGCTTGCCCAGTTTCGAAATGTTGTCGGACGTATACCAGGCGTTGGCCTCGACGATGTTCTCCCAGTAGCTCTTCGCAGGGTCGATCTTCAGCGTCGTGTAGTCCTTCCACTTGTCGGGATAGCCGATCTTCACGGTGAAGGCCGCGAGTTTCTCCTGCGCCTTGGCTTTCGTGGCGTCGGACATCCAGTCGAGGGCGGCGATGTGCTGACCGAGGGCCGTTTGCAGGTTCTTCACCATGTCGAGCATCCGGGCCTTGTCCTTCTCGGGGAAGTACTTGGCCACGTACATCTCGCCGACGGCTTCCGAAAGGGTTCCGTTGGGCACCGACATGGCGCGCTTCCAGCGGGGTTTCTGCTCCTGCTTGCCCGACATCACGCGGCCGAAGAAGTCGAACGACGCGTTGATGAAGTCGTCGCTCAGGTAGCTGGCGGCTGCGCCGATGTACTGTGCGGCGAGGTAGTAGCGGATGTCCTCCAGCGGGGCGGTTTTCATCAGTTCGTTGGCGTTGGCCAGGGCCGAGGGGGTCGTCACGATGATCTGCTCGAAATCGCCGATGCCCATTGTCTTATAGTACTCGGCCCAGTCGATGGCATCGTAGGCCTTCTCGAAATCGGCCTTCTTCGTGGGGTTGTACATGGCGGGGATGTTGCGCAGTTCGACGCTCGACCAGTTTTTCTCGGCCAGCTTCGTTTCGATCGACAGCACGCCGGCGACGGCCTTGTCGATGTCGGCCTCGGGAACGCCCGACAGCCGGAAGATTTTGCCCAGATACTCCTTGTAGGCGGTGCGGATCGACTCGTTCTCGGGATCGAGGTAGTAGTCGCGGTCGCCCATGATCAGGTCGGGCTGCGAGGCGTAGAGCGCGTTGATGTCGCTGTTCATCAGGTCGGACTGCACGCCCACGCCGAAGAACGGATTGGCGATCGAGGAGTGGAGCCTGGCCACTGCGGCGGTCAGCTGCGAGCGGTCGCCGATGGCGAGAATTCCGTCGACGGCGGCCTTGATCGGAGCGGCGCCCTCGGCGTTCAGGCGCACCGAGTCGAGCCCCATCTTGTAGAGGTCCGAAATCTTCTGCTTGACGCTTCCCGGCTCGGCTTTCTGCTGCGTCATGCCGGAGAACAGCTCGTTGATGCGCTTCTCGTTGTTGTCGCGCAGCACGTCGAACGAGCCGAAGCGCGAGAATTCGGGTTTCAGCGGGTTCTTGGCCTGCCATCCGCCGGTGGCGTACTGGTAGAAATCTTCGTTCGGGGCGACTGACAGGTCGAAATTCGACGGGTCGATGGCCGGCGTTTTGGCTGTTTTGTCGTTGCAACTCATCATACAGGCGAGCGTTGCAAAAAGAATGACTTTTTTCATCTGGGTTCTTTGTTTTAAACATGAAAGAGCCGCCTTCGGCAGAAGGACAGCTCTTTCGGACATCAGCGTTCGGGACGCATTATTTTTTGCAGATAGCGGCTACGCCCGGAAGTTCCTTGCCCTCGATGGCTTCGAGCAGCGCGCCGCCGCCGGTCGAGATGTAGGATACCTGATCGGCCATGCCGAACTTGTTGATGCATGCCACCGAGTCGCCGCCGCCGATAAGCGAGAAAGCGCCCTCGGCCGTCGCCTTGGCGATCGCTTCGGCGATCGCGCGCGATCCTTCGGCGAACTTGTCGAACTCGAATACGCCGGCAGGGCCGTTCCACAGAATGGTCTTGGCGCCTTCGATCGCGGCGGCGAAAGCCTTGCGCGATGCGGGACCGGCATCCATGCCCTCCCAGCCGTCGGGGATGTCGTTCACGGGGCAGATCTGCGTATTGGCGTCGTTCGAGAAGGCGTCGGCCGCCACGCAGTCGGTGCCCAGCACCAGATTCACGCCTTTGGCCTTGGCCTTGGCGATGATGTCGAGCGCCAGTTGCAGTTTGTCGTCCTCGCAGATCGAGTTGCCGATCTTGCCGCCCTGCGCCTTGGCGAAGGTGAAGGTCATGCCGCCGCAGAGGATCAGGTTGTCGACCTTGTCCATCAGGTTTTCGATGATGCCGATTTTGGTCGATACCTTC
>ERZ827450.828-NODE-828-length-38303-cov-4.205396_pt1 | contig 38303 bp, 35 predicted proteins | sample MGYA00519773_ERZ827450 | MGnify/ENA primary metagenome ERZ827450 (study PRJEB31778, sample SAMEA3449306) | human gut metagenome | biome: human gut; feature: human-associated habitat; material: faeces | place: United Kingdom | collected 2010/2012 ...
AGATGGACAAACAAGTGTAGAAGTACACGTATTACAAGGTGAAAGAGAAATGGCTTCTGGAAATAAAACATTAGGAAGATTCCAATTAACAGGAATTCCAGCAGCACCAAGAGGAGTACCACAAATTGAAGTTACATTTGATATAGATGCTAATGGTATAGTTCACGTATCTGCAAAAGATATGGCAACAGGAAACGAGCAAAAAGTTTCTATTACAGCTTCAACAAACTTAACAGATGAAGATATAGACAAAGCTGTTAAAGACGCAGAAGCACATGCTGCAGAAGATAAAAAGAAGAAAGACGAAATAGAAGCTAGAAACGAAGCTGAAAGCCTAATGTACAACTGCCAAAAGACAGTAGATGAATTAGGTGACAAAATAAGCGGAGAAGAAAAAGCAAAAGCTACAGCAGAAATAGAGAATGTAAAGAAAGCTCTTGAAGGTTCTGACATTGATAAAATAAAAGAAGCAACAGAGAAATTAAAACAAGCTTTCTATGCAATGTCTGAAAAACTATATGCACAAGCAAATCCAAACGGAGCTGCAGGTGCCGGATCAAATGCAGGAGCAGGTGCTGGACCACAAACAGACGCAAATGGAAATGTATACAATGCAGATTACAAAGTAGAAGACGACAAAAAAGACGAAAACAAATAATAAAAATCGCCCAATAGGGACGCCCCTTTTTGGGCGATTTTCTTAAATGTTTTTCGCCTCCAACGGGGAGTCCCTATTGGGCGGAAAAGGATAATTGTAGAAAAGGAGAAAGCAATGGCTGAAAAGAAGGATTATTATGAAGTCTTAGGTGTTGAAAAAACAGCAACAGATGACGAACTAAAAAAAGCATATAGACGTCTTGCAAAGAAATATCACCCTGATGCTAATCCAGATAATAAAGAAGAAGCAGAAGCAAAATTCAAAGAAGTAAATGAAGCATATGAAGTTTTGTCTAATCCGCAAAAGAGAAAAATGTATGACCAATTTGGAACAGCAGATCCAAGCCAAGGTTTTGGTGGTGCTGGAGGTCCATTTGGTGGAGGAACATATACGTATTCTACATCTGGCTTTGATGGATTTAGTGATATTTTCGGAGACTTAGGTGATTTATTTGGATTCGGAACTGGAAGATCATCAGCTAGAAATCCAAATGCTCCAAGCAAAGGTGCAGATTTGAAATATAGTGTAAACCTTACTTTTGAAGAAGCATATAGTGGAGTAAATAAAGAAATAAATATAACTAGAAATGAAAAATGTCCTACATGTTCTGGTACAGGTGCAAAACCTGGAACACATCCGGAAACATGCTCTATATGTGGAGGAAAAGGTACTGTTACAAAGATGCAGACTACTCTATTAGGACAAATGAGAGTCCAAACAACATGTTCGAATTGCCATGGAACTGGTAAAGTAATAAAAGATGTTTGTGATACATGTCTTGGAAAAGGAACGGTAAGAAAACAGGCTAAAATAAATCTAAAAATACCTGCTGGAATTGACGATGGTCAAACAGTAGTATTAAGAGGTGAAGGTGAACCAGGAACTAATGGTGGACCAAATGGAGATATATATGTAACAGTAAATTTGAAGAGACACAGCATATTTACTAGAAAAGATGATAATGTATATTGTGATATTCCAATCACATTTACACAAGCAACACTTGGTGCAGAGCTGGAAATTCCACTAGTAGATGGAACAAAAACGACATATAAAATACCAGAAGGAACACAAACAGGTACAAAATTTACAATAAAAGACAAAGGATTTGTACACATTAATTCTGGTTATAGAGGAAATCTAATATTCACAGTGCAGGTACAAGTTCCAAAACGTTTGTCTAAAGAACAAAGAGACCTACTTGTAGAACTTGCAAAAACTATGAATGAACAACCTCCAGTAAAAAAGAGAGGAATATTTGGATAAAATAATATATAGGAAAAACAAATAAACGAAGTAAATAATACATTTTCTTCGTTTATTTTTAACTTAGAAAGTGATTCTTGAGTAATATTTGCACGCTTTCGAAACTATAGTGTTAAAATTTGCAAAACATCTCATACTTGATAGTTTAGAATGTTTTTGCTATAATGTAAACATAAAATTAGAATAAGAGGTGTAGTATGTCTAAATTTTTTGTGAAAACAGAACAAATAAAAAATAATAATATAATTATAAATGGTGATGATGTAAATCATATAATAAATGTGTTAAGAATGAAGAAAGGCGATGAATTGCAAATTTGCAATCAGGAGACTGGAGATAACTATAATGCACAGATTACGCAGTATACAAAAGATGAAGTTGATTGTGAAATTATAGAAAAAATAAATAAAACAACAGAATCTAATGTACATATTACGTTATTTCAAGGTCTTCCAAAATTTGAAAAGATGGAACTTATAATTCAAAAAAACACAGAAGTTGGTGTTAGTAAAATTGTTCCAGTGATTATGGAAAGAACAGTTGTAAAAATAGATGAAAAGGTTGCAGGTAAAAAGCTAGAAAGATGGCAAAAAATAGCAGAGATTGCATCTAAACAATCAATGAGAGATATTATACCAAAGATAGATAACATAATAAAATTAAAAGATACAGATATAACGAATTTTGATGCTGTACTTGTTGCATATGAGAATGAAGAACACAATAAGTTAAAAGATGAATTACAGAAATTGAAACAGAAATTAAAAAGTAATAGTAGTAATAATAGTTCTAAAGATAATACAGAGGACACTTTGCAATATAATATAGCAATTGTAATTGGTCCGGAAGGTGGAATAGCTGAAAAAGAGATAGAAATGCTAGCAGAAAAAAATGCAAAATTTGTTTCATTAGGAAAAAGAATTTTAAGAACAGAAACAGCAGGTTTGGTTATGGCTGGAAACGTATTATATGAACTAGAAGAATAAATTTAAACAAAGTATAAAAAATGGTAGACTTTGCTTGGCAAGGTCTATTAAAAGTATGTATAAAATAATATTAAAATAAAAACTTTTAACCTTGAAATATAAATACCAAATTTGGTATAATTGTTATGTGGAGGATTTTAGATAATGGCAGAAAATGATATAGAAAAAATTAGTAATATAGATAAAATAAGCCAGGAAAATTCTGGGGAGAATAAATTAAAAAAACAAGAAAAAACTAAGACGACAAAAACTACAACTCGAAAAAGTACTACTAAAAAGAGCTCTACAACAACATCAAATTCAGCTGAAAAAAATACTTTAAAAGTTACAACGTCAAAAGCTAAAACTAGCAAAACAACAGCAAACTCAACAACTAAAAAGAGTACTAAAACTTCAAGTAATAAAATAAAAAAAGAAGATAGAGCTAAAGAACCAATGGCAAATGATGATTTACCAAAAAAAACAACAGGAACTTCATCTAAGGCAAAATCGACAAATAAAAGCACTGCAAAAAAAAGTGACACAAAATCAAGTACAAAAAAAGATGGAACAGCTAATTCTATAACGAAGAAGGGTAATACAACCAAAACAAGTAATGCAAATAAAATTGATAAATCTAAAACTACAAAGAAATCAAAAAAGACAGATGACAGAATAAAGCAAATAATAAATGAACAACTAAATAATGTTGATAAATTCGAAGAAGTAAAAGAAGTTCCGGCTAAAAAGAAAAAAGATAAGAAAAAAATTGATGAAAAACAAATAGAAGAACAAATTGAAACAGCTAAAAAAATGCCAAAAGATGAAAAGAAAAAAATATATAAAAAGGTATTTGCAAATATTATTCTAGGAATCGTTGTAACATTATATTTTATTGGAATCGGAATAGGTTTTTTAAATATTGATGGTCCAACATTTATAACAGATTTGAAGGTATTCAGTTTGTCAATATTGGCAATTGCAATTATATTATTTGAGTTTGCATATGGAAAAGATGATGATAAAATAGCATTATATGGAGTGGAAATGTTATTTGTAGCAATAATGTCTTTGGTATTATTATATACATGCATATTACATAAAGACAAATTTATAGCAGTAGCAAATATTGTAGCTTGCATAGGCGTATTGTATTATCTTGTAAAATCAATATCAATATATATACGTGAAAAATTAAAATGGAAAAAGACAATAAGTGATGTTAAAGAGATTGTCGCAGAAGAATAGTAAATATTAAACATAATTACAACTCGAAACTATATGTTGAAGGAGGAATGTTGCAAACAATGAAAAGCATGACAGGCTTTGGAAGAGCTAGTTTAGAAAGTAACGGTAAAAACTACATAATAGAAATAAAAACTGTAAATAATAAATATAGTGATATAACAGTAAAATCTCCAAAGAGACTAAGTTTTATGGAAGATAAAATAAGAAAACAAATTGCCAATAGAATTACTAGAGGAAAAGTTGAAGTATCAGTTAGCTTTTTCGACTTTAGTAATAAATCTAAGAATGTTGTTTTAAACAAGGAAATTGCAAAAGAATACATAAAGCAGTTAAGAGAGATTGCCGATGAAAACAATTTATCTGAAAATATAAGTGTTGTTGAAATAGCAAAACTTCCAGATATATTAAATTCGATAGATTCGGACAATGATGAAGAAATTGCAAGTGAGGCTTTACAATGTTTAAATATGGCATTGGATAGCTTAATAGAAATGAGAAAAACAGAAGGCGAAAATATAAAACAAGATTTACTTGTGAGAATAGAAAGAGTACATAATTTAGTTGATAAAATAGCCGAAAATTCTAAAGGCATAGTCGAAGAATATGTAAGTAAATTAGAGAAAAGAGTAAAAGAAATTCTAAAAACTGATGTTGTTGATGAAAATGGAATTGCACAAGAAGCGGTAATATATGCAGATAAAACATCAATTGAAGAAGAATTGACTCGCTTGAATAGCCATATAGTTCAATTTAAAGAATTAGTAAATAGTGATGGACCAGTTGGGAAAAAGTTGGATTTCATGATACAAGAGATGAATAGAGAAACTAACACAATAGGTTCGAAAGCAGGAAGTGGAGAAATAACAAAAGCAGTAATTGATTTAAAGGTTGAGCTAGAGGACATAAGAGAGCAAATACAAAATATAGAATAAATTTAGTATTTTAAAGTGACAAAGCCACTAAAACGTGGTATAATAGTAGAAAATTGGAAAGAAGGTAATTGAATTATGATGATAAAACCAAGCGTTGCAGAATTACTAGAGAAGGTAGATAACAGATATGAATTAGTAATTGCAACATCAAAAAGAGCTAGACAAATTGCACAAGGGGCAGAACCATTAGTAAAAACAGATGATGTAGCTCCAGATTCTATAGCAGCAGACGAGATTGATGCTGGAAAGGTGAAGGTATGCTAGTATTATTATCAGGAGTTTCTGGTGCTGGTAAAGACACAATAAAAAGAGAACTAATAAAAAGAAATAAAAATGTTACATCTTTACCATCTTATACAGATAGAGAACCAAGAGAAGGCGAAGTAAATGGTGAAATATATAACTTTATTTCTACACAAGAATTCGAAGAATTAATAAAAAACGGAGATTTATACGAGTACGATGTACACCACGACCATTATTATGGAACATCAAAGCATTTATTAAATGAACGCTTAGAAAGTGGTAAAATAATAGTAAAAGATATCGATGTAAATGGAACAGAAAATTTAGTAAAACTACTAGGAAAAGATACAAGAATAGTAACAATATTCTTACGTGTTCCAAAGGAAGAATTGCATAGAAGATTATTGCAAAGAACACCAGATGCAGATCCAAAAGAGATAACCTTGCGTTTAAATAGATTTGATTATGAAGAATCTAAAATTGGTGTATATGATTATGTATTAAAAAACAATAATTTAGAAAAAACAATACAAATAATAACAGCAATAATAGAAAATGAAAGTAAAGTAAAAAATGTAGAATTTTAATGCTTAAGAGCAAGAACTGAATTTTGAAAAGATACAGATAATCAAAGATTATCTAAAAAACCCGGTATGTTACAGCATACCGGGTTTTAATCAATCTTTGAATAAATTATTGCTAATCTTATAAAAAAATTATATAATCATACCATAAGAAAAGGAGCAATCATGATAGCAGAAGTTATTATAAACAGCAATGTTAAGAATTTGAATAGAAAATTTGACTATATTATCCCAGAAGAGCTTGAAGCACAGGCTATTGTGGGAGCTAGAGTTTTGCTGCCTTTTGGCAATAAGAAGGAGCTTGAAGAAGGTTATATTGTTGGAATCAAAGAGACTTCTGAGTATTTAGATAAATTAAAGAGTATTGCTCAAATTGAGAGCAAGTTACATTTAAGTGATGAGAAAATTGAGCTTGCAAAGTGGATGGCTCATAGATATTTCTGCAATATATCAGATTGTATGAAGCTAATGTTGCCACCTGGAACAACTGCAAAGGTCATGTCAAATAGAGTAAATGATAAGACACAAAATTTTGTATATTTAACAAAAGAAGCGGACGAAATTGAGGCAGATATAGAGAGTAAAAAGTTGAAATCTGAGAAACAGATTAGAGCCTTAAAATTTTTAATTGAGAATGTTGAAAATGAAATATTAAGCACAGATTTGCAAATGTTTGCAGATGTAACGAATGCTGTTTTAAAAACTCTTGAAAAGAATGGTTATATTGAAATTGTAGAAAAAGAAGTGGAGAGAAATCCATTTATACATAAAGTTATAGAAAAGAGTCAGGATTTGGTGTTAAATCTAGAACAACAAGATGCTTTTGATAAAATAAATGCTTCTTTGCAATTTGATGAATATGATGAATTTTTATTATTTGGTGTTACTGGTTCTGGAAAAACAGAAATTTACATAAGACTAATAGAAGAGGCGTTGAAACTTGGGAAAGACAGCATTATGCTAGTTCCAGAAATTTCGCTTACTCCACAGACTGTGGATAGATTTTTGAGTAGATTTGGTGAAGAAAAAATAGCGGTTTTACATAGCAAATTATCAGTTGGTGAAAGATATGACCAATGGAAAAAGATTGAGCGTGGAGATGCCAAAATTGTAATAGGAGCAAGGTCTGCAATTTTTGCACCGGTCCAAAATTTGGGGTTAATCATAATTGATGAGGAGCATGACGATTCATATAAGTCTGAGATGAGTCCTCGCTACAGTGCAAAAGAGATTGCAAGTTACTTAGGAAAACAGCATAATGTACCAGTAGTTCTTGGAAGTGCTACTCCAGATATGACAACATATCATGATGCTATAAATGGAAAGAAAGAATTGCTGGAATTAACCAAAAGGGCTAATAATGCAAGCCTTCCAGATATAGAAATTGTAGATTTACGCCATGAACTTGCAAGTGGTAATAAAACAATGGTTAGTCAAAAATTACATGACGAGATTGAAGAAAATTTAAAAAATAAGAAGCAGACAATTTTATTCTTAAATAGAAGAGGATTTGCTACTTTCATAATGTGTAGAGATTGTGGATATACTGCTAAATGTAAGAATTGTGATATAACTCTTACATATCATTTGAAGGAAAATAAATTAAAGTGCCACTATTGTGGTTACGAGACAAAGGCACTTACTGTATGTCCAGAATGTGGTGGAAAAAACATAAGATACTTTGGAACTGGAACACAGAAACTAGAAGAGCAGATAAAAACAATGTTTCCTGATGCTACAACAATCAGAATGGATATAGATACAGTAACAAAGAAAAATTCACACGAAGATATTTTAAATAGTTTCAAAAAAGATGGAATAGATATACTCATTGGAACTCAAATGGTTGTAAAGGGACATGATTTTCCAAATGTTACTCTTGTTGGAGTAATTGCTGCTGATAGTAGCCTAAATATAGACGATTATAGGGCACACGAGCGTACTTTTCAAACTCTTACTCAAGTTGCTGGTCGTGCAGGAAGAGGAAAAGACAAAGGAAGAGTAATAATTCAAACTTACAATCCAGATGCATTTTGTATTCAATATTCACAAAAACAAGATTACAAATTATTTTATGATACAGAAATACACCTAAGAAAACAGTTGAGATATCCGCCTTTCTGTGATATAATACTAATTGGAGTTTCTAGTAAATCGTATAAAGAATTAGAAGAAACTTCGAATAAAATATATGAAAGTTTGAAGGCAAAAATACATACGGAAAAATTGCAAATATTATTGTACAAGCCTGTTCCAGCTCCAATTGACAGAATAAAAAATAAATTTAGGTGGAGAATAATAGTAAAATGTATTGTGGGAGAGCCGATAATAAATGCAATAGACGATACTGTAAAAAATGCTGGAAATAAAAATACAAAAAATGATACTAGAATAATTGTAGATGTAAATCCAAGTAATATGCTGTAAAAATTATTTGAATGAATTTAATAAGAAATTATAAAAAAATACACATAGGCATCAATATTTATAATGGGAGAAAGGAGCAAATAGAATGGCAATAAGAGAAATAAGATTATCAAATGATGAAATTCTAAGAAAGACTTCAAGAGAGGTTGAAACTGTTGATGATAGAATAAAAGAATTATTAGATGATATGGTTGAAACCATGCACAAATATAATGGAGTTGGACTAGCTGGACCACAAGTTGGTGTACTTAAAAGAGTAATTGTTATAGATTTATATGATGGTGAAGAGCCATTAAAACTTGTAAACCCTAAAATTATTAAGACTAAAGGAGAACAAGAAGTCGAAGAGGGATGCTTAAGCTTTCCAAATGAATATGCAAAAATGATAAGACCGAAAGAGGTTGTGGTTGAAGCTTTAAACGAAGAAGGAAAGAAAGTAAAAATAGTTGGAAAAGACTTACTAGCACAAGCTTTAGCTCATGAAATAGATCATTTAAATGGGGTTTTGTTTATTGATAACATGATTCCAGGAACTTTAGAATATATTAGTCCAGAAGACAACAAATAAATTACAATTGACTAGAATAATGCTACTAATTTTGTATAAAACAAGTTAGTAGCTTAATAATTAAAAAATAAAATGTTTTAAATTAATTTTTTAGTAATCTCGAATGAAAGGTATGATAAAATATGAGAATTTTATTTATGGGAACACCAGATTTTGCATTAGAGTCACTTAAGGCTTTATATGAAGCAAAATATGATATAATTGGAGTAGTTACAAATATAGATAAACCAAAGGGAAGAGGCATGAAGATGGTAGCTTCTCCTGTAAAAGAATATGCAATAGAGAAAAATTTGCAAGTTTATCAACCTATAAAAGTTAGAAACAATCCGGAATTTTTGGAGGAAGTAAAAAAATTAAATCCAGACTTAATTTGTGTTGTTGCATATGGAAAAATTTTGCCACAAGAATTGTTAGATATTCCAAAATATGGTTGTGTAAATGTTCATGGCTCATTATTGCCAGAATATAGAGGCGCCGCACCTATTCAGTGGGCTGTGCTAAACGGAGATAAGAAAACAGGTGTAACAACTATGTTTATGAATGCTGGAATGGATACGGGAGACATGATATTAAAAGAAGAAGTCGAAATTGGCGAAGATGAAACGACTGGTGAATTGTGGGATAGATTAAAAACGATAGGAGCAAATCTATTAATAAAAACAGTAAAAGAAATTGAGAATGGAACTGCCACAAGAACTAAACAACCAGAAGAAGGAACTATGGCTCCAATGCTATCTAAAGAAATGGCAAAAATAGACTGGAAAAACAAGACAGCAAATGATATAAAAAATCTTGTAAGAGGCTTAAATCCAATAATGGGAGCATATACTTTTTTGGATGGCAAAAAGATAAAATTCTGGAAAGTACAAACACTAACAGAAAATGAATTATTAGAAAAATTTCAAGAATTAGAAGAATACAAATATCATTTAAACAAAATGCAAGCTGGGACTGTATTATTTTCAGATGATAAGAAAGGCCTATTTATAAAAGCAAATGGTGGAATATTACAAGTACTTGAAATACAAGGAGAAAACTCTAAAAGAATGGCGGTAGGAGACTTTTTAAGAGGAAATCCTGTTGGTGTTGGAAATATGTTTGAATAAATTATTTTCCAACCAAGGTTAAAGAAAATAAGAGGAAAATTTTAAAATTCCTCTTATTTTTGTTTATTTAAAACTTACAACAGTTACACCCATTTCACCTTCTCCATAGGTTCCCATTCTGTAACTTTTTACATGAGGATTCTTCTTTAGAAAACTGTGAATTCCATCGCGTAAACGTCCTGTTCCTTTTCCGTGAACTATTCTAGCGTTTTCTAAATTTGCCATGTAGCAATCGTCTAAATATTTATCCACAATAGGAAGTGCTTGGTCAACTGTTAATCCGATGACATTAATTTCTGAGGCTACATTTTGAGCTTTATTATTTGAAAATGTAACATTGCTATTTTTATGTGTGCTACCAGATTGTTTTGTACTAGATTTTTTTGAAGTATTCAATAATAATAAATCTGATAGTTTAACATTTGTTGTTAGAGCTCCAATCTGAACACGTACTTCATTCGACCTGTTTGGAAGTGAAAGAACGGTTCCTTTAGCATTGAAGTTTTTGCACATTACTTCCATGCCGACTGTAATATCTTCCGATGACAAAGGCTTAGAATTGCTTACTGAATTATCAGTTTCAATATGTGAAAGTGTATCTATTGATGAGTTTAATTTGTTTCTTAAGGCATTTGCACTTTTAGTGTTAGTAGATTCTTTATTTAATTCACGTATTATTTCATTTGCCTCGTCTTTAGCATCTAGCAAAATTTCTCTCGCCTTTTGTTTTGCATCAGATACAATACTTTCTGCCTCTTGTGTCAATTTTGAATTGTCTCTTTCTAATGATTTTCTTAAAAGTTCTACTTGACTAGAATTTTTTCTAATTTTTTCTTTTTCTTCTTCAATAGCCAATTTATCATCATAAATATTTTTCAGCAATGTTTCTATATTGATATCATCATCTTTCTGAAAAGATTTTGCCCTGTCTAATATTTCATCAGACAAGCCTAATTTTTTGCTAATTGCAAAAGCATTACTCTTTCCGGGAATACCAATCAGTAACTTGTAAGTAGGGCGAAGATGTTCTACATCAAAATCAGAGCTTGCGTTTTCGAATCCTTCATGTGTTAAGGCATATTTTTTTAGCTCTGGATAGTGAGTTGTGCAAATAGTTAAGGCTCCAAGAGTATGCAAATTCTCTAAGATGCTTATAGCTAAGCTTGCTCCTTCAACTGGATCTGTACCAGAACCAAGTTCGTCTAATAAAACTAAGCTTGATGAAGTTGCTTCCTTTAAAATTTCTATTATATTTACCATGTGTGATGAGAATGTACTCAAAGATTCTTGAATACTCTGCTCATCGCCAATATCGGCAAAAACATTATCGAATACGAATATACTGCTGTTTTCTCTTGCAGGAATAAGAATTCCACTGCAAGCCATCAGGCAAAACAAACCAACAGTTTTCAGAGTTACAGTTTTTCCGCCAGTGTTAGGACCTGTAATCAATAATGAAGTATAATTGTTACCTAACGAAACATCAATAGGTACAACTACTTCTGGACTTATTAGAGGATGTCTAGCACCATATAAATTAATTTCTTTCTCATCATTTATCAGAGGACAAATTCCATTGATTTTCTTTGAATATTTTGCCTTAGCAAATATAAAATCAATTTGACCAATTGCTCCTAATGTTGTCTTTATTTTACTTGCAATAGGGAACAATGATAATGATAAATTTTTTAGAATTTTCTCAATTTCGATTGATTCCTCTGCTTTAATTCCATTAATTTTATTATTAAGCTCAAATATTGAAGAAGGCTCAATATAAACAGTAGAACCACTAGCTGAAATATCTAAAATTGCACCAGAAATGCTATCTTTATATTCTTCTTTAACTGGGATAACGAATCTATCATTTCTAATAGTAATAATCGAATCCATTAAATATTTAGAATATGAAGACGAATGGATAAAATTAGACAATTTACCACGTACATCTTGCTCTAATTTACGCTTATTTCTACGTAAAGCAGACAATGTTTTTGATGCATCATCTGCGATTGTATATTCATCGATTATGGAATTTAGAATATTTTTTTCTATTGTCTCATTATAATAAAGCATAGAAAAATAATCTTCTAAAAGTGAAAAATCAGACAAATCAAAAGTATCATCAGCAAAAAAATAGTCATGCAAAAATCTAGATGTCTGTAATACATGAGCTACATCTAACAAAGCCTTAGCAGATAATGAATTATAGCTTTCTAAATTTTTTATCCAAATATCAATATTAGTAATATTTGAAATAGGTGGTTCTCCTTTTCTATAAAGCAAAGTCTGAGCCGTACTGGTTTCTTCAAGCTTCATTTTTACTAAATCTTTATTATTTAATGGCATAAGCTTAGAAACAAAGTCTTTTCCAATATATGTAGAGCAATAATTAGACACTAAATCTAAAATTTTATTATATTCCAATTTATTTAAATATTTTTCTATCATCATAAAACTCCTAAATAAAACTTGTATAATTATAACACGGAATGGGCGGAATGACAACAAGGCAATATTTGAAAATTTTAGACTTAATAAGGAAAAACTCTTGTAAAAAATCGAATTAATTGGTATACTATAGAGGAACGGTTAAATAGAAAACTATTTAATAAAAAATAAAATATATGGAGGTACCATTATGGAAAAAGATGAAAATGTAAAGGAAAACGAGACAATAAATGAAAGTGAAATAACAATTGAAAATACAGAAGGAGAAACAAGCAATATTCAAATAGCTGATGACGTTGTTGCAATAATCGCAGGAAAAGCTGTATCAGATGCACCTGGAGTATATGCTATGGCTGGTGGATTTGCTGGAGGAATTTCAGAAGTTTTAAGTGGTAAAAAGAACTTATCAAAAGGAATAAAAGTTGATGTTGGAGAAAAAGAAACAAAAATAGATGTAAACATTATAGTTGAATATGGTTCAAGAATTCCAGATGTTGCATTCGATATTCAAAACAGAGTAAAGACTGCAGTAGAAGGAATGACAGGATTAAAAGTTGTAGCTGTTAATGTACATGTACAAGGTGTAAACACAGAAGCAGCAACAGAAGAAAAAGAAGACAATACAGAAAACGAAGTTAAAGAATAATTAAACTTATATAAGGCACGTTTTTTATCGTGCCTTTAAATAAGTATATGGAGGAAAATAAAATGAAATTTTTAGACAAAATGATACTATGTATATTTTCAGTTTTAATACTATTAATTGCAGTAATTTCAAGTGCTTGCATATTTGGATGGGTTGATGCTACAGGGTTATATGTATTTGTAACAAAGGCATTAGCAGACCAAACTACTTGCAATATTTTATTAGGATTAAATGTAGTTCTTATTTTATTTGCAATAAAAGGAATATTTTTTGAATCTTCGACAGATGAAGAAAAAAGTGTAGGAAATGGCATAATGCTTGAAAATGATGATGGAAAATTATTAGTAACAAAGGAAACAATAACAAGCATTGTAAATTCAGTTGTTGCAGGATTTGAAGGTGTAAAAGACCAACAATCAAAAATAACATTAGATGAGAATAACGATTTATCAATTTTACTAACAATAGCTGTATCAGACCAAGCTGTTATAAAAGATTTAAGCAATAACATTCAAGTACGTGTAAAAGATGCGATAAAAAAATCTTTAGATGTTGAAGTAAAGAGTCTAGACATTAAAGTAAAAGATATGGTAACACCAGTAAAGGATACAAAAGAAGCATAGAAAATTAAAAATACTTAGGTTGTATTTTAGTAAATAGTGAAAGGAATGGAAAAAATTATGAACGATATAAAAAAGTTTCTTAGAACATATGGTGGAGCAATCATCGGAGCCTTAATTGCAATATTAATATTATGTACTCGTTTATATGAATTAATCATTTGGATAGTTTTTATATGTTTAGGAATATACATAGGAAATTACGTGCAACACAATAAAACAGAAGTAAAAGATAAATTAAAGAATTTTATAGATAGATTATAGTAAGGGGATTTTAATGGAAGAAATGACTAGAAGAGAGCTTGCTTTTTGCTATATTTATAGCCAAGAAATTCAAAAAGAAAATAGCAAAGCTCAGGTAAAATTATTTTTAGATAGTACAGAAGTAGAAGATGGAAGAACTAGAGAATATGTGAAAAATGTTGCTAGTGGAATAAAGGAACATGGCGAAGAAATAACAGAAAAAATAGCGAAAAACTTAAAAACTGGCTGGACTATAGAGAGAATATCTAAAGTAGATGTTTCTTTATTAAAACTTGCTATATATGAAATGAATTATATGCAAACACCTTTCAAAATAATAATAAATGAAGTTGTAAACATGGCGAAAAAATATGGAGAAGACTCTTCACCAGCATTTGTTAATGGTGTTCTTGCAAAAATAGTTGAAGAAAATAATTCAAATAGTAAAGAGGTTGCTGATGAAAGCAATGAACAGTAGGAGCCAGTTGAAAAATAATTATAATTTTTGCTTCGTCAAATTTCATTTAAAACGCGGTTACATACACAAAGTATGCGCCATTGCCTTTTAAATTTTATTTTCCTTGCAAAAATTTAATTCTTTTCCAACTGAGTATATACCTTAAGAGAAAGGGACTGAAATGGAATATAATCCAATTACGGTAACAGATTTAAACAAATACATAAAGAACAAAATTGATGGCGATGAAATGCTAAATAATGTTTTGGTAAAGGGAGAAATATCAAACTTTAAAAACCATTATACTGGACATATGTATTTTACTTTAAAAGATGAAAATTCATTAATAAAATGTGTAATGTTCAAAAGCTACACTACACATTTATCTTTTATGCCTAAGGATGGAATGAAGGTAATGGTCTTAGGCAGTGTTGCTGTGTTTGAAAGAGATGGAATCTATCAAATTTATGCAAAAGCCATGAAGGAAGATGGACTAGGAAGTTTGTACACTGCATATGAAGAATTAAAGAAAAAGCTAGAACAAGAAGGATTATTTGCAGAGTCACATAAAAAGAAAATTCCATTTATGCCTAAAACAATAGGAGTTTTAACTTCTAATACAGGTGCTGTAATAAGAGATATTATTAATGTAAGTACAAGAAGAAACCCAGGAGTGCATATTAGATTATACCCTGTTCCAGTGCAAGGATCCGGAGCTGCAGAAAAAATTGCAGAAGGCATTAAGTTTATGAACGAAAACCAACTTGCTGATGTTCTTATAATAGGTAGAGGCGGAGGCTCGCTTGAAGACCTATGGCCATTTAATGAAGAAATTGTGGCAAGAGCAATTTATGATTCTGAACTACCAATAATTTCTGCAGTTGGACATGAAACTGATTTTACTATTGCAGACTTCGTGGCAGATTTAAGAGCACCAACTCCATCGGCCGCTGCAGAACTAGCTGTTGCTAACATAGAAGATGTAAGAGAAACTTTAAAATTATATAATAACAGATATAAAGTTGCTCTAAAAAAGAAAATAGAATTAATGAGATTATCATATGAAAAATGTATGGCAAGACCTGCATACAAAAACCCAACACAGAAAATAAATGAGCAATATATGGTAATTGATATGAAAGTGAAGGCTTTGCAAAATAGCATGATGTTAAAATTGAAAGAAGCAAAGACAAGCTTTGTAAAAGAGACTGCTAAACTAGATTCTTTAAGTCCATTAAAAACTTTAACAAGAGGTTACAGCATTGTAACAAAGCAAGAAAGTGGGAAAGTGATAAAATCTGTAGATGATTTAAATTCAGGAGAAAAAGTAAATTTAAGACTATCTGATGGACAAAAAACAGCAACAATAGATTAGTTATAAAAAGGAATTAGTACTGTGAGAAAGGAATACTATTTAATATGAATGAAGATATAAATTTTGAAGATGCGATGAAACAATTAGAAAGTATTGCAAATGAACTTGAAAAAGGAAATTTAACATTAGACGAATCCGTGAAAAAATTCGAAGAGGGCATGAATTTGTCTAAAAAATGTAATGACTTTTTAAATTCAGCAGAAAAGAAGATTACAATGTTGATTAACGATGGTGGAGAAATTAAAGAAGATAATTTTGTACCAAAAGAAGACTAATTGTAACTATATTATAACGAGAATTAGTGCAAAGAGAAAGGAACACAACAAGAGTGAGTAATTTAGTGAATTTTTATAATGATTATAGATATTTAGTTGTGCCATTTTTTACATGGACTGGAATACAATTATTTAAAATAATATGGGAATATGCAGAAACAAAAAGATTGAATATTAGAAGACTTTGGGGAGCTGGAGGTATGCCAAGTGCTCATTCAGCAGTTGTTGTTTCAATAACAACAATGATAGCGCGTAGCCAAGGTTTTTCATCTCCGTTATTTGCTTTATCATTCGTATTTTCAATGGTAGTTCTGTATGATGCATGTGGTGTAAGGTATGAGACTGGGAAACAAGCCCATGTACTAAACGAGATAATGACAAATCCAGATTCTGAACTCTCAAAAATGACATTCAATGTAAAGCTAGAAGAACTAGTAGGACACACGCCATTTCAGGTATTTGTGGGTGCGATAGTAGGCTTGATTGTGGGACTAATATTTTAATGTAGCAGGAAATGCAATAATATTAGAAATAAATTATTTAAAGCATCATGATGAAATTATAAGAGGAGGCTATTATGGAAGATATTGAAATCGCTAGGAATACTAGGTTAGATAATATTAAGACTATTGCTGCAAAGGCTGGAATTGCTGATGATGAGTTTGAACAGTATGGAAATTTTAAGGCTAAGATTGATAGTAAAAAATTGCTTAATAGATTGAAAGATAGAAAAAATGGAAAGCTTATTTTAGTTACTTCAATTAATCCAACTCCATTAGGAGAAGGCAAAACTACTATGGCTATTGGTCTTGCAGATGGCCTAACAAGAATAGGAAAGAGTGCAATTATAGCCTTAAGAGAACCTTCTTTAGGACCTGTTTTTGGTATTAAAGGCGGTGCCACTGGCGGAGGATATGCTCAGGTAGCTCCAATGGAAGATATAAATTTGCATTTTACAGGAGATATTCATGCAATTACTTCTGCAAATGATTTACTTTCTGCTCTTATTGATAATCATATTTATTATGGAAATGAATTAGGATTTGAAAAAGTTACATGGAAAAGATGTGTTGACCTTAATGATAGACAGTTAAGAAAAGTAGAAACAGGACTATCTGGTGAGAAAAACATAGTTACAAGAGAAGATGGATTCGATATTACCGTTGCATCTGAAATAATGGCTATTTTATGTTTGGCAACTGATATCGAAGATTTGAAAAGAAGAATTGGAAACATTACAGTTGGTTATAATAAAGAAGAAAAGCCAATTACTGTAAGAGATTTACATGCAGAAGGAGCGTTAACTGTTTTACTAAAAGATGCAATAAAGCCAAACTTGGTTCAGACTTTAGAACATACTCCAGCAATAATTCATGGAGGACCTTTTGCAAATATTGCTCATGGGTGTAACAGTATTATTGCTACTAAAACTGCAATGAAGTTAGCTGACTACACAATAACAGAAGCTGGTTTTGGATCAGACTTAGGTGCAGAGAAATTTATAGATATTAAATGTAGAAATGCAGGCATAAAGCCAGACGCAGTCGTTTGTGTTGCTACAATTAGAGCATTAAAGTATCATGGAGGACAAGCAAAGGAAGAAATAAAAACAGAAAATCTTGAAGCATTACAAAAAGGGATAAAAAATTTAAACAAACATTTAGATAATTTGAAAAATGTATTTGGATTAAATGTTATTGTTGCGATAAACAAATTTGACACAGATACGGATGCAGAGATTGAACTTCTATGTAATGCACTAAGAGAGCAAAACATTGAAATAAGTCTTGTTGAAAGCCATGAAAAAGGAAGCGAAGGTGCAATCGATTTAGCCGAGAAAATTTTAAGAATTGCAGATGAAGAAGAAAACATGCAATTTGCTTACAATAATTCAGATAGTGTAAAAGAAAAAATAGAAAAAGTTGCAAAAAATATTTATGGTGCAACAGGTGTAGAGTATTCGGAAAAAGCATTGCAAGAGATTGAAAAAATCGAGAAAATGGGATATTCGCATTATCCAGTATGTATTGCTAAAACACAGTATTCATTCTCGGATGATCCAAAAAATCTAGAATGTAATGAACCGTATGAGTTACATGTAAATGAAATTGCATTAAAAACTGGAGCGGAGTTTATAGTTGTAATCACTGGAAAGATAATGACAATGCCAGGGCTTCCAAGAGTTCCAGCTGCCGAAAAAATAGATATTGATAAAAACGGAAATATAATAGGAATATTTTAGTATAAATCCACCAAATCAAGGAATAATAAACTTGAAAGGTGGAATTTTTATGTTAAAAAATAAAAAAGCAATCGCAATTATTTCAGTATTATTAATAATATTTTTGTTATATAACATATTTTTTACAAATAATAATATATTAGCACTATCAAAATATGGCTCGAGAGGTTCGGAAGTTACACAAATTCAAACAAAGTTAAAGAGATGGGGATATTATTCTGGAAGTATTGATGGAATTTATGGCTCTGAAACGTTAGCAGCTGTTAAGTATTTTCAAAGAAAAAACGGATTAACAGTTGATGGAATTGCCGGGAAAAAGACACTAGAGGCAATGGGAATATTTAATTCTAGTGGTAATTCCAACTCTAGCAACAGCACGAGTAGCAGTGATTTAAATCTGCTTGCGAGAACTGTATATAGTGAAGCAAGGGGAGAACCATATGCCGGGCAGGTTGCCGTTGCAGCTGTTGTACTAAATAGAGTAAAAAGCAGTTCGTTTCCAAACACAATAGCAGGAGTAATATATCAAAAAGGTGCATTCACGGCTGTATCAGATGGTCAGATTAATTTAACACCAAACCAAACAGCATACAATGCTGCAAGAGATGCACTAAACGGTTGGGATCCATCATATGGCTCAATATACTACTTCAATCCAAGCACTGCAACAAATGCATGGATTTGGTCAAGACCGCATGTTGTTACAATAGGAAAACATAGATTTTGTAAATAGCAATAAATGCTTGACAAACCTCCAACATATTGATAATATAAAGTAGTAGAAATATTAGGAGGATACAATGATTTTTTACCCTAAAAGTTACTTTAAAAATATATTAGAAATAGATATGAACTTTATAGAAAAAAATAATATAAAGGCTATTCTATTGGACATAGACAACACCATGATAGACACAGATAATAACATTTTGGAAGGACTTGAAGATTGGGTTGAAGAAGCAAAAAAACATGGTATAAAATTCTGTATTCTATCTAATACAAATAAAAAGAAAAAAGCAGAAAAAATGTCAAAAAAGTTGGAGGTTCCGTATATTTATTTTGCTAAAAAACCATTTAAATTTGGCTTTAATAGGGCAAAGAAAATAGTACAAGAAAATAGTGAAAATATAGCTGTAATTGGAGACCAAATACTAACAGATGTGCTTGGAGCAAACAGGAGCCATATGTATTCTATTTTAGTTGAACCACTTGCCGAAAAAGACATTTTTGTAACAAGATTTAATAGATTAATAGAAAGACAAATTTTAAAAAAATATAAACAAAAGTAAAAGAGGTATTTAAATGTACATTAACAATATAAACATATTATATTATTTATTTTTAGGAATTATTGGACTTGGAATTGGTCAATTTGTGGCATGGAGTACAGTAAGACTTCCAGATTATAAAAAAGTTTTCGTAAGAGAATTTTTTACAATTTATTTAAAAAATGAAAAGCCTAAATACATATACATGGTGGCGATGGCACTACTGTATGTTGGAGTTTTGTATTTGTATGGATTTCAAATAAAAACATTAGCGTATCTAGCCTTAATACCAATGTTAATTAGTGCCTTAGCAATAGATTATAGACTGAAAATAATTCCTAACAGATTGAATTTAACAATTTTTGAAGTTGGACTAGTTTACACATTCGTAGAAGGAATTGTAAACATAAATATAGCTATAGACATGCTACTTGGAATGGTTGCTGGAGCTGGAATTTTCTTATTTATAACATTAGTAGGAGGCTTAATTGCAGGGAAAGAAGCAATGGGCTTTGGAGATGTAAAACTAATGGGAGCACTTGGTTTATTCTTCGGCTGGAGAACAATAATTATAATTTCACTTATTGCCTTCTTATTAGGAGCAATAATTGGAGTAGCATTAATAATTTGTAAGAGAAAAACAGGAGATGAGTATATTCCATTTGGTCCATTTATAGTAATAGCAACAATAATTGCAATATTTGTACCATTTAATGTATTATTCTTTGTATTAATTAAGATATTTACACTAGGAACGTATAAGGCACAATTAATATAGTAGGATGTTAAATAATTATAATTTTGACTGCATCAAATATTATCTCAAACACGGTTACATATACAAAGTATGTGCCAATGAAATTTCATTTCCGTTGTCAAAATTTAATTCTCTAACAACCTAAAACTCGTATAATAGAAGGGGATGCAGTAAAAAATGAACAATAATATTCGCTGGCTAAGAGATAAAATAAAAATGTTAGATATGCAAGGCATAATAATTTCTAATCCGATAAATATAAAATACTTAACTGGAATCGAAGCAGATGGTGTGTTTTTAATTACGCCTAAAGAAAATATTTACATAACAGATGGAAGATATGTAGAAGCTGTAAATAATACTTTAACATTAAATGATGAAATAGTTGTGTATGATATGCAAGACATATCAAGAGATGACTATGAAAATTTCTTCTTGTTTTGTGAAAATGTTGGCTTTGAAGAGGAATATGTTACATATGCAAAATATAAAGACTTTATGCACAGATATAAAATAAACAATTTGGAAGAAACAGAGGGAATAATCGAAAAACAAAGAATGATTAAAGATCCAGAAGAAATAGAGCTTATAGAAAAAGCTTGTAAAATTACGGACGATTGCTTTAATCATTTAAAGAATTTTATAAAAATTGGATTAACTGAAAAACAAATTGCAAAAGAAATTGATGAATTTTTCATAGATAATGGTGCAGAAGACGTTGCTTTTAGTACAATTGTTGCGTCTGGTAAAAATTCATCTATGCCACATGCAGTACCAACAAATAAAAAAATAGAGGCAGGAGACCCAATAACAATAGATATGGGGTGTAAATACAAAGGATATTGTTCAGATATGACAAGAACGATATTTGCAGGATATGTACCAGAAGAAGTAAAACCAGTATATGAACTAGTTTTAAAAAATCAGAGACAGGTAATTAATGAAATGAAAGAAGGAGTAAACCTAAAGCTAGTAAGTAGAATGGTTGAAAACGATTTTAAATTACACGGATATGAGTTAATACATGCGTTAGGACATGGAGTAGGATTACAGATACACGAATTCCCATATGCAAGTACTAGAGTGGACTTTGTGTTAAAAAATAATATGATAGTAACAGATGAACCAGGAATATATATACCAAATCAATTTGGTGTAAGAATAGAAGACACAGTGCTTGTAAACAGGGGAATGAGTACAAGTTTAACAAAGTCAGAAAAAGATTATGTGGTTGTAGATGAATAAAATTAGTTAAAATGAGACATATTAACTTTTTACGAAATTTCAACATGTTGTGATTGGTCGGAGCTCCTTCGGACTCCTCAAAAGGCGCACTTCCAGTTGAATTTCTAAAAAGTGAATATATCTCACATTAAACTAGCAAAATTGAAAGACTGAAAAAAAGTGCTACAACACTTGATTTTTCGCCTAAAATATGGTATGATTACATAGTCGCGTTTTAATGAGATGAAAAATTAAAAAATATAATAAAAAACTAGAAAGGGGTAATAATAATGGCAAGCGTATATTCAGCAGGCGATTTTAGAAACGGAACAACATTTGAAATGGATGGAAATGTATTCAGAGTAGTAGAATTCCAACATGTAAAACCAGGAAAGGGATCAGCATTCGTAAGAACAAAATTAAAAAATGTAATATCAGGAGCAGTTATAGAAAAAACATTTAACCCATCAGAAAAATATCCAGCAGCTCAAATAGAGAAAAAAGAAATGCAATATTTATACAATGATGAAGATTTATACTACTTCATGGATAATGATACATATGAGCAAATACCTTTAAACAAAGAACAAATAGGAGATGCATTAAAATTCATAAAGGAAAACATGAGTGTAACAATGCTTTCATACAAAGGAAGCGTATTTGCAGTAGAACCACCAATGTTTGTTGAGTTAGAAGTTAAATATACAGAACCAGGATTTGCTGGAAACACAACAACAACATCTGGGAAACCTGCAACATTAGAAAATGGATATGAACTTACAGTTCCAATGTTTGTTAACATCGGTGATGTTATAAAAATAGACACAAGAACTGGAGAATACATGGAAAGAGTTTAATTTTGGTTGAACTCGAAACATTAAAAATTTAAATTAATATAAAAAATATTAATTTAAAGGAAGGATAAATTATATGGCAGAATTTAGTGAAAAATATTCTAAAATAATAAAGGATATAGAAAAAAGTATCTCTGATGAGAAAGAAAGAGAAATCGTTTTGAAAAAAGTTTCTGAACTTTCATTCATGTATATGGATGTAATTGATAGAATTTCAAATGTTAATTCAGAGAGAATGGATAATATTGAAAAATATCAAGATAAATTAGACGAAAAAATAGGCAAGGTAAAAGATACAGTCGACTTAATAAAAAAAGATATTTATGAAGATGAAGACTATGATTTTGAAATAGTTTGCCCATATTGCAATCATGAATTTGTTGCAGACATAGAAGATGAATTAAAAGAAGAAATCGAATGCCCAGAATGTCATAACAAAATAGAACTAGACTGGGATGGAGAAGACGATGATTGCTGTTCAGGTGGATGCTGTGGATGCGGACATCATGACGAATGTGGTTGTGAAGAAGACGAAGAAGATAGCGATACTGATAACGAAGAAAAAGACGATAATGATGATGACATGTAATTTAAATTTTATAAAATTAAAAGGCGGAGATTATACTTCGCCTTTTATATTTATTATTTTTCTCTATAGAATGCTTTTGAATTGGTTATCCAATTTCATTGATGTATGTTATGGACGGAGAAGACTTCGATAAGGATAAAAAAGAGTTTGACTTGATAGTTGTCTTGCTTTTCCAAAACATAAAAATTTTGGTTATGTTTATTTATCTATTGAAGAATGTCAAATTTATGATATAATTTTTGAAAATTATATTTTTAATTCGATTATTATTGATGTAGACGATGCGAGTAAATTATGCGAAACTAAAGCAGATATTGAAAACAAGATGGAGTCAACGATTGCAGTAAATGATATGGTTAGTAGTTTGAAGGCAAATGAATAGCGTTGAAAAATAATTATAATTTTGGTTACGTCAAATTTCATTTACAACGCGGTTACATATATAGTGAGTATGTGCCCTTGCCTTGTAAATTCATTCTTGCTTGCCAAAATTTAATTCTTTTTCAACTTAAAATATGCTAATAATCTGCATATAATCGAAAATTAAATGGAAAACAAGAAGGAATAATAATGGGAAATATTGTATTATTAGATGATTTAACGATTAACCAAATAGCTGCGGGCGAAGTAATTGAACGCCCTATGAACGTTGTAAAAGAGCTGGTGGAAAACTCTATTGATGCTGGTGCCACGAAGGTGGTTGTAACAATAAAAGATGGTGGTAAAACACTTATACAAGTTACAGACAATGGTTTTGGAATAGACATTAATAATATGGATATAGCACTAGAGAGGCACGCAACGAGTAAGATTTCTAAAATAGAAGATCTAGAAAATACATACAGCTTTGGGTTTAGGGGAGAGGCTCTAGCGAGTATATCATCAATTTCAGAACTTACTATGATATCAAAAACAGCTGATGAAATGGTGGGATACAAGTTATTTTCAAGAGGTGGAAATATACTGGAAAAGGACGAAATTGGAGCATCAACAGGAACTACTATTAAAGTTGAAAAATTATTTTATAATACTCCAGTTAGATACAAATTTTTAAAAAATGATGCCACAGAGTTTAGATATATAAAGGAATTCTTGCAAAAAGTTGCATTAGCCGAACCAGATAAATCGATAGAGCTAATAAACAATGGCAAACAAATACTTAAAACATCTGGTAATGGTGAAATTAAAGATGTTGTATATTTACTGTATGGAAAAGAAATAAAAGACAACCTTGTAGATGTAAACTATCAAGATGGAGACATAAAAATAACTGGAGTAGTCGGAAACACCTTTATAGCTGAAGAGAATAGAAAGAATCAAATTTTATTTTTAAATAGTAGAAACATACAAGACAAGATACTTACAAACAGTGCTGACCAAGCCTTTAAAGGTTCTACTGGAATTGGAAAATATGGGTTCTTTATACTAAATTTACAAATGCCAGCCGATTACTATGATGTAAATGTGCATCCAACCAAAAAAGAAGTAAGGTTTAGAGATGAAGATAAAATATACAAGGCGATGTATCATGCTATAAAAAATGCAATACTTAGCAAAGACTTTTTAGGAAACACCGAAACAGAAAACAATAAAGAAGACTATATAGAAAATGAACTAGAATTTGTAACAAATCACTTTGATACGAAAGAAAATAGCTTCTTGAGTGGATTGGAAAAGGCACAAGCAAAGAACAAAACTGCAATTGAAGTGAACTTATTAGACGATGTACAACAAGAAGAAAAAGTAGATGAGAAGCACGAAAATAAATCAGATGTAGAGATAGAAATAGAAGCTAAAGAAGAAATGGATGCTCCAAAAGAAAGTTTAATAACACGTGAAGAGAAAAGAAAAATAAATTATAAATACATTGGGATAGCATTCAAAACCTACATAATAGTAGAAATAGAAAATGAAATATATCTAATAGACCAACATGCTGCACACGAAAGAGTGCTATATGAACAAATTAAAGAAAACTACAAGAATCATATACAAAACAATGTACAAATGATGTTAATACCAGAGGTATTTACGCTTTCATATAAAGAAGCAAGATTTGTAAAAGAAAATATGGAATTGTTCAAAAATACAGGGTTTGATATAGAATTTTTTGGAGATAATACAATAAAAATAAATGGAATACCAGACCTAGAATATAAAGTGGACAGAGGACACGTATTCTTAGATGTATTAGATGAAATGCTAACGAATGAGAGAAGTTCTCTAAAAGACATAGAGGAAAGGTTTGTAGCAACAGTTGCATGTAAAGCTGCTGTAAAAGCTGGAATGGATTTAAGCAGACAAGAAGTAGAAAACTTAATAAGCAGTTTACTGGGATTAAAAAATCCATATACATGCCCACATGGCAGACCAACAACAATAAAAATTGATATACATTGAAGATTAAATAAAATTATTAAATTTCAATTTGTTCGCTTGTTTTTAGAAAAGAAATGTTGTAGGATATATTTACTCTTCTAAGTCAGAGAGTAGTCTTTACTTAAAGGCGGAAGGGAGGTAAATGAAATGACACAACCTGAACTTATTTTGCGATTAGTTGAAATGCTAATGGCAGAAAAAGGAAAAAACAGTCAACTAAAGACTGAAGAAAACAACAAGGATAAAGACTAGATGTGTCATACATAGTCGACAAAGTGGGATGTTACGGTTCTGCTTTGTTTTTTTGAAAATAAAAAAAGTATGTGTAGTTACGATACACATACAAGTAAATGATATCCACAACCTGAATAAGGATACATTTTGTATACACAAATAATAACATATTATTTATAATTTGTCAAATTGAATTAAAAAATAAATTCGATTATAAGATATTCAAGAAATTCTTGAGTATTTTATAAATATTCATGATATAGTATTAGTAGTTTTTCGGAAGGAGTGATTTTGCTATGATTAATGAGAAAGAAAAAACTGTATTAATCCAGAATAATTGTAAAAATCCAGTTGAAAATTTTCAACCTTTTTGATACTATATACCTGAAAAAGGTTTTAAAATATTTATAAACAAATAAAATTTCAAAAGAGAATAATGTAACATTAAGTACAGAAAAAGAGATGGAGATAATACAGTATAAGCGTAACAAAGAGAAAAAATAGTTGAAAAATATATAACGTAGGAGAAATAAATGGGGAGAGAACAGGACTGGAAAGAAATTGAGAAAGCACAGTTAAATTATGAACAAGGAATAAAAGACCAATATAAAGGAATTGATATTGTAAAAATTAGCAAAGAAAACAGAAAAACAATTCATAAAATTAAGAAAATAAATGCTAAGGCAGATAAATTGGTAAGAGCGTTGCTTATCTGGTATGTTATATTTTTAATACTATTAATAATATTTGGAACATATATATATATAATGTATTTAAATAATATCAAAAATCGAGTAAACATAGATTTTATAGCTGATTTAAAGGATAGTTATGGAATCAATGCTAAAGTAATAAAAAAAGATATAGATAAATCTGGAAATGGAAAATATGTGCTTAAGTCAAAAGAAAAAAAGCCTATTGAATTTATTGTAATAAAAGAATTTGGAAGCTATACGTTTGACTATTTTGACCGTACTCTAAAAGAAGAATATGAAAAATCTAGTGATGAAATTAAGAAAACTTTTGAACCGCATGAAGAGTACAATGTAAATGGAGAGTTCAAGTATAATTTAAATTCCAATGCATCAAGTTTATCTGACATAGATAATATAGTACATAAATATGTTCAAATGAGAGATAATGCAGGGAAACATTTTGGATATGATTGGAATGTAAATATAAATTTTGACGGAATGACTGAAAAAATATGGTCTATGGGTTCAAACGAAGATGAAGAATCTATAAATAGAAGAATAAAATGTGAATATGTAGTATCAAAGATAGATGGAGGAGATAACACCAAACTTACAGATGAAGAAATAACAAGGTATTACAAGCCATATTCATTAAAAGTATTTATTAATGGCAAGGAAGTTTATATTACAATAATGAATCAGCAGGTGCAACAAACTGCATTATACAGCTATTCAGAAGAAGATTATACAATGCCAATATCTGCACTTGGAGAAATTGAAGAAGTTCAAATAACGTATGACAAATATAGCACACCACTTGAACTTACATTTAAAGATAAAACATATAAAATAGGTGGTTCAACCGTGGATTTAGAAAATAGTACTATTCCGACTTATGTAGAAGTACAAACTTTAAAACAAATAATAGGGGCAAAGTTAGAATTTAACTATAAAGAGCAAAAATTGAATATTGTAGTTAAATAAATGTATTACAAGGGCAAGTAATTATTGTAAATTACTTGCTCTTATGCTATAATCCATTTGCAAATAGCATAAGATTAAGAAGAAATTAAATAGTTTCTTTTAAGGAGGAAAATTTGAAACGCATTTATATAATTTTAACATACAGTGGTACAGTACTTTCAAGGATTGTAAAAGCATACACAGGAGCCGAATATTCGCATGTGTCTATTGGATTAGACGAAAACTTAACGAAAATGTATAGCTTTGGAAGACTGAATCCATATAATCCATTTATAGGTGGATTCGTGCATGAAGGCATAAATATTGGAACATTTAAAAGATTTAAAAATACTCAGACAGTAGTTTATTCTATAATGATTTCGGATGAGCAGTATAATAGATTAAATCAGATAATACATAAGGTTGAGGCAACTTCTCAAGAATATAAATTTAATTTTATTGGACTTGTTGCAGTTGCTTTACATATGAAAATTCAGAGAAGAAGGGCTTTTTACTGTGCAGAATTTGTGAAGTATGCTATGAAAAAGGCTCAAATTAAGAATAATTTGCCAGATATAGTAAAACCAGAGGATTTCTTAAACTTAGAGAATATAAGATTAGAATATAAGGGTGCACTGAAACAATATAAAGTTGAAGAACTGCCAACTTTGAATGTGGCAAATTTATGAGATAAACATATGCCAAATATGTAATTATAAATTTGAAATAGCTGTAATAATGAATGACAAAAGGAATGTGATAAAATAATGAGTAAAACAAAAATATTAAAGTTAGTGATGTTTGTAGTAGCACTTGTAATATGTATTGGAGCAACAATATATTTGTTTCCAGTAATGAGAAACTTATCAACTGTGGAAGGACAAGTTGCATTTAAGCAAAAAGTGGAAAACTCTGGTGTGCTAGGGCTAATTTCACTGTTTGCTCTTGAGGTTGCACAAATATTTTTATTTATAATACCAGGCGAGCCGATTGAAATTCTAGCAGGAATGTGCTACGGAGCCTTATGGGGTACAGTCTTTATTATGGTTTCTGCAGGACTTATTTCTACAGTGATTTTCTTCTTGGTTAGAAAATTAGGAAAGAAATTTGTATATGAATTTTGTGATGAAAATAAAGTAAAGAAAATAGAAAACAGTAAACTTTTTCAAAATCCTAAAAAAATAGAAATGATAATGTTAATACTATTTTTATTGCCTGGAACGCCAAAAGATTTATTAGCATACATTGCAGGACTGTTACCAATAAAGCCAGCAAGGTTTATAGTAATATCCACACTTGCAAGGTTCCCATCAGTAATATCATCAACATTAGCTGGTGCGAATATTGCAGTGGGTGACTGGAAATTGGGAATTTTATTATATGGAGTAATTGTGGTGGCAGTTGCAGTTTTAATATTCATATATCAGAAATTTGATAAAGAAAAAATAACGAGTGAGGCGTTGAAAACGATAAAATAGTTGACTTTTACAATTTTAATAAGTATAATCTAAGTGAAAATCGTATGATTTAAGCATATATTTTTAATTATGATAAAAACTATATATATGGAGGTAATACAAATGAATGAGAAAATGTATGAAATTATGAGAGATGGAAGAGGTTTTATTGCAGCACTTGACCAAAGTGGTGGAAGTAGTGCAAAGACTCTAAAAAATTATGGAATAGATGAAAGTGAATATAGCTCAGAAGAGGAAATGTTTAATCTAATCCATGAAATGAGAAAAAGAGTTATGACAAGCAAAGTGTTCACAAATGAGCATATTTTAGGAACAATTCTTTTCGAAAAAACAATGATGTCAGAAGTAAATGGAAAATTTACAGCAGATTATTTATGGGACGAAAAGGGAATAGTTTCTTTCTTAAAAGTTGATAAGGGATTAGCCGAAGAAAAGAATGGCGTAAAATTAATGAAAGAAATTCCAAACTTAAAGGAAGAAATAGAAGAAGCAAGCAAAAAGCATGTATTCGGAACAAAGATGAGATCTGTAATATATGAAGCAAACGAAGAAGGCATAAGAGATATTGTAAATCAACAATTCGAATTTGCAAAAACAATATGTGACGGTGGATTAGTTCCAATAATTGAGCCAGAAGTAGACATACATTCAGAGCAAAAAGAACTTTGCGAAAAAATATTAAAAGACGAAATAATAAGAAAACTAAAAGAATGGAATCCAGCAGACAAAATAATGTTCAAATTTACAATACCAACAGTTGCAAACCATTACTTAGATTTATATGATTATGACTGTGTTGTAAGAATTGTTGCTTTATCTGGCGGATATGAGATAGATGAAGCATGTGAATTACTTGCTAAAAATAACAGAATGATAGCAAGCTTCTCAAGAGCATTATTACAAGACTTAAATGCACATCAAACACAAGAAGAATTTGATACAGCATTAAACAATGCAATAGTAAAAATATACAATGCATCAATAGACTAAAAGTAGACAAAAACTGGGTAAAAAAGTTTTCTATAAACCTTAAAATTGAAAATAGGGGGAACCAGTTGAAAATACAAATATATTATGTTATTATAAATTTGTAAACAAAGGTATTTGAAATGCAAAACAAGAGAAAAGAGGAGTAAAGTAGAATGAATAAACCAGCAAACTGTTGTGGCTGTACACACACACACACACACACCATGCATTTTACCAAATGCAAACTTTAGTAAAATTTGCTAAGGCTTGTTTGTTGTACTCAAAAATATAAAATAAAAAAGATAGAAATGGAGTAAAAACTATTTCTATCTTTTTGACGTTAAAAAGACTTGTTTTAAAAAATTATACTTAGGGGGGAAATACTAAAAATGACCAAAAAAGAAAGTGGAATTACTATTATTGCACTTATTGTTACTATTGTAGTTTTGTTAATATTAGCAGGAGTAAGCATAAGCTTAGTAATAAACAGAAATGGAATAATTTCAAAAGCAAGAGTTGCAAAACAGGAAACTGGGATTGCAGATGAAAAGGAAAAAATAAACTTATCAGCATTAGCAGCACAAGCTAATAATGAAGATGCTGTTATAAGAAGAAATGACTTTGACAAAGAGTTGAAAAAGTTCTTTAATGAAGATTACACACTAGAACCTGATAGTGATGCTGAAGAGTATGAAGTAACTTGCAAAAAGAGTGGAAGAAAATACACTATAAAAAGTGGAATAACAAAGAAAAATCCGGATTACAAATTGAATAACAATAATACAACATTCTCATCAAGCCCAAGTGGTTGGACGAATGGTGATGTAATGGTTAATGTAAAGACAACTATTCAAGAGTATACATTGCAAACAAGTAAAGACGGTAAAAATTGGAATGATTCAAATGAACAAGCTTTTTCTACTAATGGAATTATGTATGCAAGACTGTGGAATGGAAGTGAATCTGTTTCAGAGTTGCAATATGAAGTAAATAATATTGACAAAAGTACTCCGGAAGTATCTGCAACAGCGATAAATACTAATAGCATAAAAATAAGTGCGTCAGATAGTGAAAGTGGAATAATAGGTTATGCAGTAACAACAAGTTCTACGAAACCAGAAAACTTTACAGGAGTTACGAATACAAAAAGTTTTGAAAATAGTATATCAAAATTGGCACACAATACTACATATTATGTATGGATAAAAGATGAAGCAGGAAATACATCACAATATAGTTTAAAAACACCGGAATTAAAGGCTGGAAGTTTAAAATTATCTAAGGCAATGACACAAACATCTGATGCAAGTGATGTAGCAAATAATATTGGCTCATATATAGGCAGTACAGTAACAAATTATACTCCTAATGGAGGAGATAAAAATGTTGGATGGAAAATATTTTATGCTGGTAAATCAGATGCGGGAGATTCATCAGAGAATGACCATATATATTTAATAGCAGATGATTATATAGACATAAAGAATTCAGCAGGGGAATATAATACACCATCAGCAAATGGAAGTGTGGATGCATTAGTTGACTCTCCGAAATGCGCAGCACTTGCTACTATACAAAAGTATGGATATTCAGGTGATAATAGCTTAGCCAAAAATTGGTTAAAAAAAGATTATAATAGCTCTCCAATAAAATATATGTTAGATACAGAAGGATGGTCGAGTTTATATGGAAATGAATATGCTGAATATGCAATAGCAGGACCTACAGTAGAAATGTTTGCGAAAAGTTGGAATAGTAATGATGGATATCCAAAGTTAAGTTATTCTTATGATAATTATGGATACTCGATGGATAATATTAAATCTACTGATACTGGCTATAGTGATAGACTATACTTTCAAAGCATTGAAGAAGAAGTAAGAAATAGTTGCAATGGTTATTGGATAATAGGTCAAAGCTGTTGGTGGGCAACAGTACCAGTTGGTATAAGTATTTCAAATAAGAATGGAGACCACTCGGTAAATTTATATGCACAGTATGGACTAAATAGTATAGGCTTCAGACCAGTAGTATGTCTAAATACCAAGGTTAAACTACAAGCAGATGGAATGGACAGCAATGGAAAAACAAGATACAAAATAGTTGAAACATCTAATGAAGAAAGTAGTACTCAAGCTTATACGAGTGATGAATGGAGCTCACAAAATGTATATGCAACTCTTGTTAATGTAACAACAGGAAGTGGAATAAATACAAGCTATGAAAGCAGTGCTGACTCTGCACAAAATGTAGCAACAGGAACAACAAACACAAGTGAAATAAATACAGAAGGAATAACAACATTAAGAGTTAAAACTACTGATGGCACAAATACAGTTTATAGTAATAATTATAATGTAAAAATAGATAAAACATCTCCGACTCCGGGAACACTTGCAATGAAACTAAACAGTAGTACTGGAGAAGAATATACTAGTGGAGCAACGAATAACAATATATATATAAAATTAAACAATGGAAGTGATTCTACAAGTGGACAGAGGAGTAACGTATATAAATTAAAGGGAGTAACTGAAAGTGAAAATTTAACAGAGACTACAATAATTACAAATAAGGGCACTACAGTGGCAATAGTAACAACAGTGGATAATGCAGGAAATACGGCGACAAGAACCTATAATATTACAAAACAATTGCCTAAATTAGCTACACCAAAATTGACTGCAGATAGTTATTCAAAATTGACTTGGGATAGAGTTGAAAATGCAACAAAATATGTTGTGCAAAGTATAGTAGAAACTGTGGAAGTAGGAAAAGATAAAACATCTTATGATGCTTTAACAATGCGTAAAAATTTACTTAATAAAGGAGTTGAGACATTTAGCGAAATTGTAAGAATTAAAGCGGTTGGCGATGGCATAAATTATGAAGATAGTAACTGGTCAAACGATGTAAGATTAATGGAGTGCTTATCTGGAGAAACCGAAATCGATATATACGATGAAGAAAAGAAAAAGAGAAGAAAGAAAAAATTAAAAGACTTAAAAGTTGGAGATAAAGTAATTTCATTTAATACAGAAACGAAAAAATGGGAAATAGATGAAGTACTAAATGACGATATGCACGAAGTTAAATTTGAGCTAAGCTATGATATATGGACTTTCTCTGACGGCACTCAAATAACAACGGTAAAGAAGCATGAATTCTACAATGTGAGTCAGGAAAAACTAATGTATATTGATGAATGGAATATGGGAGATAAAATATACAAAGAAGATGGAACAACGCCAAGTTTAATAAAACATGAGCAAGTACAAGAGCCAATACGTCATTACACATTAATGAACCATAACCATAACTATATAGCAAATGGATGCTTATCTGGAACAAGAGAAATGAAAAAAATAAAAGTAGAAGATTTAAAACCAGTTGATATTGATTAAGAGTGAGGAGAAGAAATGAAGGGTAAAAAAATAATTTTATGTATTATTTGTTTAGTAGCAATATTATCAATAATTATCGCATTTGGAGTAAGCCAAAAAGATAATGCAAAAGACAAAACAAATGAAGAAAATCAGAATAATATGCAAATAGAATTACAAGAAGGCAGCAAAATTGATGTGAAAAATCTAGAAAATGCCAAAATTGAAAATGGAATGAAAGTAAACAATTCTCCAAAAGCTCAAGAAGAAAAGATAGTAGGAAATCTTAAATACTCAGAATTTTCAATGGATTCTAAGAATGGAGAAAGCAATTTTAGACTAAGAGTTACAAATATAGGAAAAGAAAAAACGGAAGAACAATATGTAAAAGTAACATGCTTAGATGTAAATGGAAATTCGATTGGAGAAATTTATTTATTAGTTTCAGAGCTTAAGCCAGGTGAGTCGATAAGTGCAACAGCAAATATAGCAGATGACTATATAAATTTATATGATTATGAAATTTCAAAATAAAAAATAAAAACAAAAAAGTAAACTAATAGTTGTAAAACTATTAGTTTTTTGATATGATAGGCGTAAATTTAGAACATAAGGAGGAATTTTTAATGAGTGAATACGAATGTGTTGACAGCGTTGAAACTTTGACAAAGACACTAGAGAAAGTTAAGAATGCACAAAAAGAATTTTCAAAATATTCACAAGAGCAGGTAGATAAAATATTTCAGGCTGCGGCTATTGCTGCGAATGAAGCTAGAATTCCACTTGCTAAAATGGCAGTCGAAGAGACTGGAATGGGAATAGTAGAAGATAAAGTAATTAAGAACCATTATGCGGCAGAATATATATATAATAAATACAAAAATGAAAAAACTTGTGGAGTAATTTATCAAGATGATAGTTATGGAATTAAGAAGATAGCTGAGCCAGTTGGCATTGTAGCTGCTGTTATTCCTACAACTAATCCAACTTCTACAGCAATTTTTAAGACTTTAATTGCACTAAAAACTAGAAATGGAATTATAATCAGTCCTCATCCAAGAGCTAAAAAGTCTACGATAGAAGCTGCAAAAACTGTTTTGGAAGCAGCAGTAAGGGCAGGTGCTCCAGAAGACATTATTGCATGGATTGATGTTCCATCTCTTGAGCTTACTAATATGCTAATGCAGTCTGCTGACATAATACTCGCAACTGGTGGACCTGGCATGGTTAAGTCTGCTTATTCTAGTGGAAAGCCAGCTTTAGGCGTTGGTGCGGGAAATACCCCTGCTGTTATTGACGAGAGTGCTAATGTGATTTTGGCAGTAAACTCGATTATACATTCTAAAACATTTGATAATGGAATGATTTGTGCTTCTGAGCAATCTGTATTAGTAGATGAAGCAATATATAAAGAATTTGAAGATTTAATGAAAAATGCTGGATGTTATTTTGTATCACCAGAAGAAAAAGAAAAGTTAAAAGAAGTAATGTTTAATAAAGAAAAAGGATATGCATTACAATCTAAAATTCCAGGTCAAAGCCCATATAATATTGCAAAACAAGCAGGATTCGAAGTTCCAGAAAACACAAAAGTATTAGTAGTATATGAAGAGGGAATAGGACCAGAATTTCCATTTTCTAAAGAAAAATTAAGCCCAGTACTTGCATATTATATTGTAAAAGATAGTAAAGAAGGTATAGAAAAAGCAGAAAAATTACTAGAAAATGGTGGACTAGGCCATTCTGCAGTTATACATTCAGAAGATGAAAATATAATAAAAGAATATGGAAAAAGAGTAAAGGCAAGTAGAATCATTGTAAACCAACCATCATCACAAGGAGGAATAGGTGATATATATAATTCATTTACACCATCACTAACATTAGGATGTGGTACATTTGGAGGAAACTCTACAACAGATAATGTATCTGCATTAAATTTAGTAAATATTAAAAAGATGGGAAGAAGGAGAGTTAATATGCAATGGTTTAAAGTTCCAAAGAAAATATATTTTGAAGCAGGTTCTATAAAATATCTAGAAGATATGAGAGATATAACAAGAGCTTTTATTGTAACAGATGAATCTATGGTTAAATTCGGATATGTTGATAAAGTGTTATATCATTTAAGAAAAAGACAAGATTATGTACATTCTGAAATCTTTTCAGATGTAGAGCCAGACCCATCTTTTGACACGGTTAAAAGAGGTGTAGAAGCAATGCAAAGATTTAATCCAGATGTAATTATTGCATTAGGTGGTGGTTCTGCAATAGATGCAGCTAAAGGAATGTGGCTTCTATATGAAGATCCTGAAGCAGATTTAGAAGGATTAAAATTAAAATTTATGGATATAAGAAAGCGTACATACGAATTCCCAGAGTTAGGAAAAAAATGCCAAATGGTTGCAATACCTACAACATCTGGAACAGGTTCAGAAGTTACATCTTTTGCAGTTATAACAGATAAACAAAAAGGAAGAAAATATCCACTAACAGCGTATGAATTAACACCAAATGTAGCAATAGTTGATCCAGACTTTGTTGCAACACTTCCAAAAACTTTAACAGCAGATACAGGAATGGATGTTTTAACACATGCTTTAGAAGCTTATGTTTCTAACATGGCAAACGACTATTCAGATGCTTTAGCAGAAAAAGCAACAAGATTAGTATTCGAAAATTTAAAGGAAGCATATAACCACGGAGATAATAAATTTGCAAGAGAAAGAATGCACAATGCAAGTACAATGGCAGGTATGGCATTTACAAATGCGTTTTTAGGAATATGCCATTCTATGGCACATAAATTAGGTGCAAAATTCCACTTACCACATGGTAGAATTAATGCAATTTTATTACCATATGTAGTAGAATATAATGGAAGTAAACCAACTAAATTTACATCATTCCCTAAATATGAATATTTTATAGCAGACGAAAAATATGCGCAAATAGCTAGAATGGTTGGCTTAAAAGCAGATACAGTAGAAGAGGGAGTACATTCTTTAGCAGAAGCAATTAGAAAATTAAATAAAGACTTAAATATACCAGCATCATTTAAAGAAGCAGGAGTAGATGAAAAAGAATTTTTAGACAATGTAGATGAACTAGCAGATAGAGCATTCGAAGACCAATGTACACCTGCAAACCCAAGATTACCATTAGTAACAGAAATAAAGAAAATATTATTAGACAGCTACTATGGAAAATAAATATCGAGATATCGGGATCGGGGGACGGTCCTAAAAATCCCGGTTATGAAGTATAATATAAAAATAAAGAAAAATGTGATAGTTTTTATAACTATCACATTTTTTAAAATAAGGAAAAGGGATTTTAAGCTACGTCCCCAAATCCCTGTTAATTTTTTTCTAGCCTAATGTGAATATCTCTTAACTGTTCTCTAGAAATAAAGCTAGGGGCATCCATCATTAAATCTTGAGCTTTGCTATTTAAAGGAAAAGCAATAACTTCTCGAATATTTTTTGCACCAGTAAGAAGCATAACTATTCTATCTATTCCAGGAGCTATTCCAGCATGTGGTGGAGCTCCAAATTGAAAAGCTGTGTATAAAGCTCCAAATTTTTCTTTTACTTGCTTTTCGGAATATCCAGCAATTTCAAAGGCCTTAAGCATAATTTCTATATTGTGATTTCTAACTGCTCCAGAAGAAAGTTCTATACCATTACAAACTATATCATATTGATATGCTGTTATATCTAATGGCGATTTATTAGATAAAGCTTCTAAACCTCCTTGTGGCATAGAAAATGGGTTATGACTAAAAGTGATGTCACCATGTTCATCTAGTTCATACATTGGAAAATCTACAATCCAACAAAAACTAAATACACTATTATCAATTAAACCTAAACGTTTTCCAAGTTCATTTCTAATTTCACCAGATAAAGTATTAACAAGTTTTGGCGATTCTGCAATAAAGAATAGGCAATCACCTGGTTTAGAATTTGTTCGTTTTATAAGTTCTAACCTAGAGCTGTCTGGTATAAATTTTGCAATGGGACCTTGAAATGTTCCATCTTCTAAAATACGAAGCCAAGCTAAACCTTTAGCTTTACATTCTTTTATTGCGTAGTCTGTCATACCTTCGAAAAAGCTTCTTGGCTCATTTGCAACATCATGTGCAGAAATGGTTCTTACCAATTTACCTTTAAAAGCGTTTAAAGTTACACTTTCATCTTCAAAAATATCTGTAACATCAACAATAACTAAAGGATTTCTTAAATCTGGTTTATCTGACCCATATTTAAGCATAGCATCTTTATAAGCTATTCTTGGAAATGGGTATTCTACTATTTTTTTATCTGAAAACTTTGTAAATGTTTTGTATATAACAGGTTCTATAACATTAAATACATCTTCTTGTGAAGCATAACTCATTTCCATGTCTAATTGATAAAATTCACCTGGAGTACGATCTGCTCTGGAGTCTTCATCTCTAAAACAAGGTGCAATTTGGAAATATTTATCAAATCCAGAAACCATTAGTAATTGCTTAAATTGTTGTGGAGCTTGAGGAAGTGCATAAAACTTTCCACTATGAATTCTGCTAGGCACTAAGTAATCACGAGCTCCTTCAGGAGAAGAACTTGTAAGTATAGGTGTTTGAATTTCTAAAAAGTTTTGTTTTATCATTTCTTCTCTTAAAAATTGTATTATTTTACTACGTAAGATAATATTAGATTTTAATTTTTCATTTCTTAAATCTAAATAACGATATTGCATCCGCAGATCATCACCTCCATCACTGTCGTCTTCAATTGTAAAAGGAGGAACGTCAGACGCATGCAATATTACTAAATTAGATACGATAAGTTCGATATCTCCTGTTGGTATATTTTTGTTTTTATTTGATCTTTCTTTAACAATCCCTGAAACTTGAATCACAAATTCACGGCCTAATTTGTTTGCTTGATCACAAAGTTCCGGATTATTTTCATGATTAAATACTAATTGAGTAATCCCGTAACGGTCACGAATGTCAATAAATGTCATTCCTCCCATTTTCCGCGTTCGTTGTACCCAACCAGCCAATGTAACATTCTTGTCTGTATCGGATAATCGCAACTCTCCACATGTATGCGTTCTGTACATATTTATAGATTTTTAATTTATAACCTATCTCTTTTCGGCAGCTATATGCCAAAAAATATTTATGCAAAATTACGACAAAACATTGTTTG